>Ga0208105_1000180_pt1 | contig 25309 bp, 22 predicted proteins | sample CryBogCBE16Jul07_FD_184574 | JGI IMG/M metagenome (GOLD analysis project Ga0208105, IMG submission 184574) | Freshwater microbial communities from Crystal Bog, Wisconsin, USA - CBE16Jul07 (SPAdes) | ecosystem: Environmental > Aquatic > Freshwater > Lake | place: Crystal Bog, Wisconsin, USA... | reverse complement strand
CGGCCTTCACGACGAGCGGGTAGCGCGAGGCGGCGCAGTGGGCCAGGGCGGCCTGCGGGTCGGTGAAGGTCGCCGATCCCGCCGTCGGGATGCCGTGGCGGACCATGAAATCCTTCGCGAACGACTTGGAGGCCTCCAGCCGCGCGGCCGAAGCGGTCGGGCCGAAGACGCGCAGTCCCGCCTCGCGGAACCGGTCGACGATGCCCGCCGCGAGCGGATCGTCGGGGCCGACAATCGTGAGATCCACCTGCTCGTTTTTGGCCAGGGCCACGAGGCCGTCGAGGTCCGTGGCGGCCACCGCGTGGTTCACCGCAAGCTGGGCGGTGCCGGCGTTGCCCGGGGTGCAGAGGATCGAGGTGACGCGGGGGCTTTGCGAGAGTTTCCAGACGAGCGCGTGCTCGCGGCCTCCGGATCCGATGACGAGGAGTTTCATCGCGCGCGGGTCAGCTCACGAACTCGAGCTTATCGAGACGGGGGACGAGGCCGCGGTCGGCCGCACGGCCCAGAAATTCGCGGATCGCCGCGCGTCCCTTCTCGCCGTAGTCGAGCGTGTACTCGTTCACATACATCCCGATGAATTCGTCGGCAAGCGGGACCTCCATGCCGCGCGCATGGGCCATGCTGTGGTTGACGGCGGCCGACCGGTGCTCCAGGCCGTAGCGGATGCTCTCCTTCATGATGATGTTGAGTTCGGTCCGTTGCTCGGGGGTGAAGTCCTTCCGGATCACATTCCCCCCGAGCGGCAGGGGAAGCCCGGTCTCGGCCTTGAACCACTCGCCCATGTCGGCGACTTTCTCGAAGCCCTCATTGGCATAGGTGAGCTGCCCCTCGTGGATGATGAGGCCGACATCGACCGAGCCCGAGCGGATCGCGTCGAAGATTTCGTCAAAGGGAACCACCGTGTGGTTGAACGCGTTCCCGAGGAAAAGCTGGGCGCTCAGGTAAGCACTCGTCATGAGGCCGGGGACGGCGATCTTCTTCGAGTGAAGCCAGGCTTTCTTATCTTCCAGCGAGGCATCGGCTGCGGGGCCTTGGCCCTTCAGGACAACGAACATCGGTCCGTAGCCGTCACCCATGCTTGCGCCGCAGGGGAGCAGGGCATACTTGTCGAGCAGGTGGGAGTAGGCGTGGATCGAGACGGCCGAGAGGTGAAGCTCGCCGCGCATGGCACGCTCGTTCAGGGTCTGGATGTCCTGAAGGATGTGCTCAAACTTGTAACCCATCAGGTCGATCTTCTCGGCGGCCATCGCGTAGAACATGAAGGCATCATCAGGATCGGGCGAATGGCCAAGCAGGAGAGTCGAGTCGGGAGCGGAGGACATGGAGAAAGACTAAAGGATGAATTTTGAATTATGAAGGATGAACCAAGTTCGGGAATGCAGCGTTCCCTGGCCTCGCAAATCCTTTGGGATTTGAAGCCTGAAAGCCGAACAAGACTTCGGAATGAGGCCGGATGCAACGGCCCTAAAGAATGGGAAGTGTTCTGAGAAAGAACACTCAGCCCTTACACAAAGCTGGCGTTTGCGGCCCAGCTAAAGGTCCCGGAGGCGAGCGTCACATGGGCCACCAGATGGTTCGAATCGGTTCCCTGATAGGTGTAAACATCCAGAATCCCGGCGCCTCCGGAAAGGGTCTGATACCCGGCACTTCCGGCATGACCGGTCCCGAAGTTGTGAAGCACCAGCTTGTCACCGGTGGATCCGCATTGGAAATCGGTGATGCTGGCAACCGCACCCGATCCATTGCCGTAGGCATTGTCGGTCTGGCCTGCCGCAGACAGGATGAAGCTGTCGGCCCCGGCTCCTCCGGTGAGGGTATCACTTGCCGTGTTGGAAGCCGCGGTTCCGGACCATCCCTGGATGGTGTCCTTGCCTGTGCTCCCGAAAATGGAGTTGGATGCGGAGTTGCCTCCGAGCGAAACATTCCCGCTGCCGGTATAGACGAGGTTGTTCACCCCGCTCACCAGGGAGGAGGCCAGATTAAAGCCGATCGAGCTGCGGATGACACTACCCGAACCTGTATCGGTGATCTTATCCGTTGCGCTGGAAACGATGTAGGTATTGGCACCCGCTCCTCCGACAAGGCTGGAAGCCCCGTTGCCGATGATGGTGTCGTTACCGGAACCTCCGAGCAGGGTATCCTTACCGGCTCCTCCGTTGAGAGAAACCCCGCTTGATGCACCGGATGCATCGAGGAGGTTTGCATTGGCATTTCCGACAAGAGATGCGCCGCCTGTGCCCGTGTAGACGAGGCTGTTAACACCACTTATCAGCGTGGAGGCTAGGCTAAACGAGGAAAGAGCCGTGCGAATCACGCTGCCGGAACCAGAGTCACTAATCCGATTTGCAGCGCTCGTGACAATGTAGGTATTGGCACCCGCTCCTCCGACAAGGGTGTCTGAGCCTCCGCCTCCATCCCAGAGCGTATCGTTACCGGCGCCGCCGACGATGGAATCCGATGAGGAACTGCCTGCAAGGGAGGCCCCACTGCTTCCCGTGTAGAAGAGTCTATTGACCCCGCTCACGAGCGACGAACCAAGGTTGAAGCCGACAGAGCTACGGATGACACTGCCGGAACCGGAATCGGTGATCAAATTTGCAGTGCTGGAAACGATATAGGTGTTCGTGCCTCCGCCTCCCACCAGGGTGTCTGTTCCCCCTCCGCCATCGGCAAGGGTATCGTTGCCGGCGCCTCCCGAAATGGAGTTGGATGCGGAGTTGCCGCCGAGCAAGACATTCCCGCTGCCGGTGTAGACGAGGTTGTTCACCCCGCTCACCGGCGAGGAGGCCAGGTTAAAGCCAATCGAGCTGCGGATGACACTACCCGAACCAGTATCGGTGATCTTATCCGTTGCGCTGGAAACAACGTAGGTATTGGCCCCAGAACCGCCGACAAGACTGGAGGATCCATTGCCCACAATGGTGTCATTGCCGGAACCCCCGATCAGGGTATCAGTGCCCGCGCCCCCTGAAATGACAACGCCAGAAGATGCCCCCGAGGCATCAATGCGGTTGGCAGCGGCGTTGCCGGCCAGGGACGCTCCGGCAGTTCCTGTGTAGACGAGATTGTTTACCCCGCTCACCAGCGAGGAGCCGAGATTAAACCCAACCGAACTGTAGACGATGTTGACCCCGTATTTGTCGATGATGCGGTCGGTGGTGGAGGAAACCACGAAGGTATTGGCCCCATTGCCTCCAATGAGCGTGTCATTCCCGTCGCCGATGAGCGTATCGCCGTCTCCAAGTCCCGACAGCAAATTGGCATTTGAGTTGCCACTCAGGGAGACGGTTCCGGCTCCTGAATGACCCAGGTGATTCACGCCGCCAGCCAAGGGCGAGGAGAGGTCGTAGGATACCGAAGTCCAGATCGAACTATTAAGCCCGTGATCAATGATCGTGTCGGTGGTGGAACTCACCTGGTAGGTGTTTTTTCCCGTACCGCCGACCATCGTGCTCTGCCCCGTCCCGACGAACGTGTCGTTGGCATTGCTTCCGATGAGGGAGCCCGCATTGGAAGAGGATCCGGTCAGAACGGCGGCGTAGCGCGTACCGTCGTGGATCAGATTGCCGACGCCGGTGGCATTGGTCTGCAAGTTGAAGGTTCCGGTGGTGTGAACCACGCTATTGGATCCTGCATCCACGATGCTGTCGTAGGAGGCATACACGTAGTACTGGTTGGTGCCTGCACCACCGACGAGGGTGTTGGGGGCGTTGTAGTCGGCAGCATAAAGGGAGTCGTTGTAATCACCCCCGATCAGCGTGTCGGCTCCACCTTGCCCACCCCAAAGCTTCACGGCTCCTGTTGCAGCAGAGGCATTGATGAGATTGCTCAGGTTGTTCCCGGAAAGGGATGCGGATCCTCCCGAATAGATCACGGAGTAGGCTCCCGAGTCCACGATCCGATCCGCGATGTTGGAGACGAGGTAAGTGTTGGATCCACCGCCACCGACCATCGTGTCCGCGCCTCCTCCGCCATCTCCGAGCGTGTCATTGCTGCCACCGCCGACAATGGAATTGGAAAGGGAGTTCCCAACTAGGGAAAGCCCGGAGAACCCATCGCCTCCATAAGCCATGTTCGAAACGCCTGATGCCGCATCCAGGGTGTAGTCAGCGGAGGAGACAATCAACCCGCCGCTTCCGCCCGTATTGATCACCACCGCGGAAGAGTTGCTCACCACAAAGGTGTCAGATCCACCGCCGCCAATCAGCGTATCGGCCCACCCTCCGAATCCCCCGTCACTGATGGAATCGTTACCGGCACCGCCGGTTAGCGTTCCGGCGGCAAAACCGCCGTTGAGAGTCGCGTTGCCTGAACCAGTGTAGGCAAGGTTATAGACTCCGCTGACGAGAGAAGAACTCAGGTCGAACGAGACCGAACTCAGAACCAGCCCCCCCGTCCCCCCGTCATTAATCTGCACATCCGAGCCTCGGACGATGTATGTATTGGTCCCGGCACCACCATTGAGCGTGTCCACTCCAGATCCGTAGAGGGTGTCATTGCCAGATCCGCCTGTGAGGGAATTGGAAAGGGTCGCATTGCCCTTGAGGGTGGCACCCGGGGAACCTGTGTAAACAAGGTTGCTGATCCCTCCCGCAAGGCTCGATCCCAGATCATAGGAGACCGCGGACTGAATGACACTCGAGCCCACCGCGCCGTCCACAATCAGGTCATTGGCATTGCTAATCACATAGGTGTCGCTTCCACCTCCACCGATCAGCGTGCTCTGAGAGGCCCCGCCGTCTGAAATCGAGTCGCTGCCCGAGCCCCCAGTGATAGAACCTCCCAAGGTGCTGGTTCCAATCAATGTCGCATTGCCGGATCCCGCATAGGTCAAATTCCCGACCCCGGAAACCTTGCCCGAGCCCAGATTGTAGCTCCCCAGCGTTGTCTGAATGATGCTGTTTGTGCCGGAATCGCTGATGATATCGTTCGCAACCGAAACGATGTAGGTATTTGATCCCGCACCGCCCACAAGACTGTCTGCCAAAGCGCCCCCACCATCGGAGAGGGTGTCGTTCCCGGAATTTCCAACGATGGTGTCCGAAAGGGTGCTACCCCCCAGTGAAGCACCAAGCGAGGAAGTGTAATTAAGGATATGAAGTCTCCCTCCTTGAAACTTGGATGCCTGCGACAGCTGCAGTTCCACGGAGCTGTAAATGACACTGTTTGTGCCGCTGTCATTCAGTGTGTCGGAGGCATTGTTGACGTAGTAGGTGTTGGTACCTGCCGCACCATAGAGGGAAACGCCGCTACCTCCCCCGTCGGACAGGGTATCGTTTGCAGAACCGCCGATCAGGACACCATCGGTGTAACCGACAAGCGAATCGGCTCCACCGTTGCCCGTCAGGGTCATCCCGGAAGCACCATTTGCAGAAATGGTATCGGCCCCCGTACTGCCCGTGAGGCCGGTGCTCCCTACCCCCAACACACTATCATAGGTCAGGACATGGATGCCTCCGGCCAGGCTGTTCGCCAAGCTGTAATTATTGGCTGACGTGATGATCTGGCTACCTGCAACCGTATCTGTACTCCCTGCCACGGTGGAGGACTGAATCCGCACACCCGTGGAGGAGACAATGTATGTGTTTTTACCGCCCCCACCGATCAGGGTATCATTGCCGCCCCCACCATCGGAGATGGTGTCGTTCCCTATGCCGCCGGTGATCGAATTCGCGGATGTGGTTCCGTATAGCGAAACATTCCCGCTGCCCGTGTAGACAAGGTGATTGACCCCGGTAACCAGAGAAGACGAGAGATCGAAGCCGACGGAACTCCGGATGACACTGTTCGTGCCGGAATCCAGAATGGTGTCAGTGGTGCTGTTGACGTTGTAGGTATTGGTTCCGGTCGAGCCAACCATCGTGTCCGATCCCCCGCCCGTCACGGTGTCGAAAAAAACATCGGCTCCAGACCCTCCAACCAAAGAGCTCGAAGGGCCGCCAATAAAGGTATCGGCGCCGCCATTGCCAACCAGCGTAACCCCGCTAAAACCGGCGGCCGTCAAGGACTCGGACGACGATGTTCCCGAGAGGAGGGTATTATTCTTCGTTGCGGTAACGTTGGGCATGGGGGGTAGCGCTACAGAGACAGATTAAAGACTCGCTGATCCCCGGTCCCAGTCAACCGGCTTTTTGTGACAAATCAGGAGCCCCAACCCCGTGCAAGTGTCCGGAGGAGTCCGGGCCCCTGATAGATAAAGGAGGTGTAGATCTGAAGCAGGTCGGCCCCGGCATCGAGGCGTTCCTTGGCGCTCTCCGCATCGCCGATTCCGCCGCAGGCGATGACCGGGAGGTTCGTGTGACTGCGGATCGTGCGCAGGGCCTTCAGAGAGAGGTTGCGGATGGGGAGACCGCTGAGGCCACCGGTCTGATCATTTTCAGGCGGGATCGCCGAGTGGTCGAGCGTCGTGTTCGTCGCGATGATCCCGGCAAGTTTCTCGCGCCAAGCCAGTTCTGCGACGGCCATGAGATCCTCCTTGGCGAGGTCGGGGGCAACCTTTACGAAAAGTGGCCGCTTTGAGGAACCCTCCCAATCACGCAGGGAGCGGATGATTTTGCCCAGCGCCTCGGTGGATTGCAGGTCACGGAGGCCCGGGGTGTTGGGGGAGCTTACATTGATCACCATATAATCACCTAGGCCTTGGAACCTCTTGTAGGAGAGGAGGTAATCATTGTGGGCTTCCTCGGCGGGGGTGACCTTTGACTTGCCGATATTGATGCCGACCGGGATGCTGGGCCAGCGACCGGAGGCATGGAGGCCCTCTAGGCGGGAGGCCACAGCCTCGCACCCCTCGTTGTTGAATCCGAAGCGGTTGATGAGCGCCTGCTGGTGGGGATAGCGGAAGAGGCGGGGCTTGGGATTCCCCGGCTGGGGGAGAGCCGTGACCGTGCCGATCTCGGCGAATCCGAATCCGAGCGCCTCCCAAGCGGGGAGGGCCAAGGCGTTCTTGTCCATCCCGGCGGCGAGGCCGACGGGATTAGGGAAGGTGATTCCGGCGACCGTGCGAGGACTGGAGGGAACGGGTGTTCCTGCCGTCAGCCTGATGAGTCTGGGCCAGTGCGATCCGGCCTCCAACATGGCCAACACCGCATCATGGGCCTCCTCGGGATCGAGAGCGAAGAAGATCGGGCGGAGCAGTCGCGTGTAAACGTCCATGGGAGATCAGAGCCTTATTCTCCGCGCCTCCGTGCCTCTGCGCGAGCAAAACCCCTTGCTCCCAGTTTCCAACTCCAAGTTCCCATCTTATTTCCCGATGCAGAAGCTGGAGAAGATCTTGCCGAGGATTTCCTCGGTCCCGGCCTCGCCGACGATCTCGCCGACATCACCGAGGGCCGAACGGAGTTCCACGGCCACGAGTTCCGGCGGCTCGCTCGATTCGAGTAGGGCGATCGCCGCATCGAGGTGTCCGCGTGCCTTGAGGAGGCAGTCGCGGTGGCGGGTATTGATTGCCGTGACATCGGGAGCCGCCTCGCCAATAGCCGAGGATCGACCCGTTGCCTTGGCAAGGATGGCCTGCAGCAGCACCTCGATCCCCTCGCCGCTTCGGCAGGAGATCTGAATTCCGGCCGGCAACGCATCACGGTTTGAGACCAGATCGACCTTGTTCAGGACCAGCAGTTCGTCGGCAAAGAGAGGAGAGGGTTTCCCTTCCTGCTCCGCCGCATCCACGAGATGGATCCGAAGGTCGGCGGCTTCCGCTGCCCGGCGCGCACGCTCGACACCCTCACGCTCCACGGGGTCTTCCGTCTCGCGAAGGCCAGCCGTGTCGATCACGCGGAAGGGATAGCCGCCGAGGCTCGCGCGTTCCTCAATCGTGTCGCGTGTCGTTCCGGCAGTCTCGCTGACGATGGCGCGATCCATGCCGAGGAGCCGGTTGAGAAGGCTCGACTTGCCGGCATTCGGGGCGCCGCAGAGCGCGAGCGTGATCCCCTCGCGCAGGAGGCGTCCCTCGTGGGCGGTTGCCAGTAGTCCGTCCAGATGGCAGCGAACGGATTCCATTCTCTTGCGGAGAACCTCGCCGCTTTCGGGATCGATCCCCTCCTCGGGGAAATCGATGAAGGCCTCCAGATGGGCAACCGTTTCGAGAAGCTGCGAGCGCAACGCATGGCTTTCAGAACCGAGCCGCCCTTCGAGTTGTCCGGCAGCGGCCTTCGCGGCGCGATCGGTCTGGGCATTGATGAGATCCATGACCGCTTCGGCCTGGGTCAGGTCGAGCTTCCCGCTGTGGAAGGCCCGCTCGGTAAATTCTCCCGGTCGCGCCATCCTTGCTCCTGCCGCTAGCACAGCGGCGAGAACCCGCGAGGCGACGACAGGTCCGCCATGTCCACTGATCTCGACCAGATCCTCGCCTGTGTAGCTGCGGGGATTGCGGAAGACGGTTAGCAGCACCTCGTCGAGCACACCGCCCGTGGCATCGACGATCTTTCCGAACACAACCCTTCGGTCTTCGATGGCCGAGGGAAGCTTCGCTGCTCGGAAGACCGAATCGGCCACAGCCAGCGCCTTCTCCCCGCTGATCCTGATCACCGCAAGCGCCCCCTCGCCGGGAGGCGTGGCGATCGCGGCGATGGTCTCTCCCTGCACGGATTTTCAGGCCGGAAGCTTTCCTGCCTTCGCCAGAGCCTTCAGCTCCTCGATGCAGCGGCGGTTCTGATCCATGGTGCCGACGGAGACGCGGATCCACTCGGGCAGGCCGTAGCTTCCCATGGCGCGCAGGATGATCCCCTTGCGGAGCAGGGCCTGGAAGACGGCGTTGCCGTCGCCGACCTTCACGAGCACGAAGTTCGCGGCGCTCGGCACATACTCGAGGCCCATCGCGGAGAATTCCTTCTCCAGATACTCCCGCCCCTCGTGGGTGATGGCGCGGGTTCGGAGCATGTGCTCCTCGTCGAGGAGTCCGGCGAGGGCCCCGGCCTGGGCGATGCCGTTGGCATTGAAGGGTTGGCGGGTGCGCTGGAGCACGGTGGCCAGTTCCGGCGTGGTGATGCCGTAGCCGATGCGGAGATTGGCCAGCCCCATGATCTTGGAGAAGGTCCGCATGACGACGACATTGCGGCCCTCGCGGACATACTTCAGCACATCGGGGGCGACGCCCTCGTCGAGGAACTCGTAATAGGCCTCGTCGAAGACGACCAGAACATGGTCGGGCACCTTCGCCATGAAACGGTCGATCGCCTCCTGCCCGACCAGCGTGCCGGTGGGGTTGTTGGGATTGGCGAGGAAGAGGACACGGGTCCTCGGCGTGATTGCCGCGAGCATGGCGTCGAGGTCGGCGGTAAAGCCCGGATCCGGCACCTCGACCGTGTCGGCCCCGAAGAGCTGAGCCATCAGCTTGTAGACCGCGAAAGAGTGCCGGGCCACCACGACCTCGTCGCCGGGTCGGAAGAAGGCGTGACCGATGAACTCGATGATCTCATTGGAGCCGTTGCCCAGAACGATGTTCTCGCGGGCAAAGCCTAGACGCTCCGCGATCGCGCCGCGCAGCTCGTAGCCACCGCCGTCGGGATAGAAGTGGGCACGCTCGAGCGTCCGGCGCATTGCCTCGAGGGCCTTGGGCGAGGGGCCGAGCGGGTTCTCGTTGGATGCGAGCTTGATGATCTCCTCCTCGCGCAGGCCGAGATCGCGGGCCAGTTCCTCGACAGGCTTGCCGGGCTCGTAGACGCTCAGCTTCAGGACATGCTCATGGGCGCTTTTCCACATGACGAAGACCCTAGAAGGCGGAGAAAAAATATGGAACTCAGGAACTCAGGAAAAATCAGGGGTATTGCCCAGCAATAGGTTCTTTAGATTCTTCCTATCAGCATTCAGCCCATGCGTCTTCGCATCGCCGTCATCGCCGATACCCACAACCGCTTTCCCGATGCGGTGGCCTCCGACATCGTGTCGGCCGACGAGATCTGGCACCTCGGTGATGTCTGCAGGGTAGAGACGCTGGAGTTGGTCCGCCGCCTTGGCCCTCCGGTCACCGTGGTGAAGGGCAACAATGACTTCTTTCAACCATGGCCCATGGAAGTCACGCTTGAGCGGGCCGGTTTCTCGTTCCGGCTGATCCACATCCCCCCGCGTCCGCATAAGATCAAAGGATCGGGCTTCCTCCTCCACGGACACACCCATGTGCCGCGCGATGAGATCATCGGGGAAGTCCGCGTCCTCAATCCCGGCACAATCGGGAAGGCCAACAAGGGAGCCCCTCCTTCCTATGCATGGCTTCACCTTGGAGCGGATCAGCAGGTGGAGTGGAGGGTTGTTCCGATTTGATCTGGCACTCCCGAACTCAAGAACAGAAGCTGGGTCATCATGTCCACAATCCTCATCACCGGTGCCTCCACGGGGTTCGGTCGCTCCCTGGCTACGGAAGCCCTGAGCCGCGGTCATCAGGTCGCTCTTGCTGTCCGCGCTCCCGAGAGTGTCGCTGATCTCGTCGCGGCGTATCCTGGGAAGGCTCATGCCATTCGCTTCGACCTGACCAAGCCTGCTGATGCGGCAAGAGCCGTGCAGGAAACCGTCGAGCAGTTCGGATCGCTCGATGTCCTGATCAACAACGCCGGATACGGCTTGCTCGCCGCGCTGGAGGAGACAACCGACGAGCAGCTAACCCGGAACCTGGAGACCAACTTCACCGGTCCCTTCCGTCTGATCCGCGCCGTCCTGCCAGTCATGCGCGCCCAAAAATCAGGCCGCATCATCTCCCTGTCGGCGATTGCGGCCTATGCGAACCATCCCGGCTTCGCTGTCTATGCGGGAGCCAAGGCCGCACTCGACGCCGCCTGCGACGCCGCCGCACAGGAGACGGCCGCTTTCGGGATCAAGTTCACCCAGGTGATCCCCGGTCCCTTCCGCACCGATTTCATCGGGCGCTCGCTCGACCATGCGGAGCGGCTGCCGGATTACGATGCGACCGTCGGAAAATTCGGTGCCTACCTGACGAAGGTCGATGGCAAACAACCCGGCGATCCCGTTGCCGCCGCACGCCTGATCCTCGATCTGATCGACGAGGAAAATCCCCCCTTCCGGCTCGTGATCGGACACTACGCCACGGCCATGATGACCAAAAAGATCGCTTCGTCCGGAGCAGAACTGGCGGCTTGGAAGGAGCGGGGCCTTGCGACCGATTTCCCGGCGGGAAGCTGAGCAGGAAAGGTGGTGCGCGATACAGGGTTCGAACCTGTGACCCCTACCGTGTCAAGGTAGTGCTCTACCACTGAGCTAACCGCGCTTGGTCACTGCGGCGGAACCCGCCGCGGATGGGAGAGGATAGCCCCCGGCGGGCCGGAGGCAACTCTTTTCGGCCTTCGTGAAGGTCCGCCCCAAGCCTGACAACCAACTGTCAGGGCGCCAACGGCAGCAGTCCCTGCTGATCGGTGCCCATTTTCTTCACCGCGGCCTCGTCGCGGAATACCAGCGAGGCGGAGTTGAGGCAGTAACGAAGTCCGGTCGGTGCCGGGCCGTCGTCGAAGACATGGCCGAGATGCCCGCCGCAGAGGGTGCAGAGGATCTCGGTGCGGATCATCCCGTGCGAGGCATCCCTCAGCTCGGTGATGTTCTCCTTGGCAAAGGGCTCGTAGAAGCTCGGCCAGCCCGTTCCCGAGTGGAACTTCGATCCCGAGGAGAAGAGCGGCAGGCCGCACCCGGCGCAGAAGTAGACGCCGTCCTTGTGGTTATCGAGAAGATTCCCGCAGAACGGAGGCTCGGTTCCCTTGGCGCGCAGGATGCGGTAGGCCTCGGGGCCGAGTTGTTTCTCCCACTGGGCATCGGTTTTTACCACGCGGGGAAGAGTTGTGGCAGGGGCCGGTTTGCCATCGGTTCCGATCAGCCGGATGGAGACGGGATTCGTATCGGCGCGGGAGATCACGGGCAGGATCATGATCGCCAGCAGGGCGGGTAGCAAGTGGTGGTACCGCATCGGATGAACCTAGCACGGTATGGGAAAAAGATCGCACCGAAAGCGCGCCCTCGGTGAGAATCACCCCCCGTGCAACCCCTCATGCCTTGGCTCATCATCGCGGTCGGATCCTATCTGCTGGGATCGATTCCCTTCGGCTACCTTGCGGGCCGATTCTGCGGGATCGATATCCGGATGCAGGGAAGCGGCAACATCGGCGCCACCAATGTCCTGCGCGTGCTTGGCAAGAAGTGGGGCTACGCCGTGTTCCTCCTCGATTTTCTCAAGGGCTGGCTCCCCGTGAAGCTCGCCCTCGGCTGGGGTATCGCGCTGATGGTCCACCCCGCCAGCGCACCCGGGGCGCTTGCAGGACTTTGCGCCCTGATCGGACACAGCTTTCCTTTCTGGCTTGGGTTCAAGGGGGGCAAGGGAATGGCCACCTCCGGGGGTGTCATCATCGCGCTCTTTCCGGGTGCCTTCCTGATCGGGATCGGTGTCTGGATCCTTGTCTTCCTGACCACCCGCTACGTCTCGGTGGCCTCGATCGCGGGAACCGTAACGGTTCCCTCCGTGCTGGTCGTGATGTACCTGCTCCACCGCGCCGATTGGCTTGGGGTTGCGGTTTCGCTGGTCATGGCCGTGCTGATCATCTGGCTGCATCGTGGGAACATCGGGCGCCTCCGCGCCGGCACGGAGCCCCGCTTCGAGCGGAACAAGAAATGAGCACACCATCCGTCGGCGTGATCGGTGCGGGTGGATGGGGCACGGCCATCGCCCTCCTGCTGGCGCGAAAGGGCATCCGGGTTCCGATCTGGGGACACGATCCCGTCCATGTGGAGGAAATGCGCACCGCCCGGACGAATGAGAAATACCTTCCCGGTGTCGGGCTTCCGGACACCGTCCTCCCCACCGCGTCGCTTGCCGAGTGCCTCGAATCGCGGATCCTCTTCGTTGCCGTTCCCTCGAGTTATCTTGCCGGGGTGACGGGGCAGCTTGCCGAGGCTTCGGGCGGCCGCAGGCCGATCCTTGTCTCCTGCACCAAGGGGATCGAACGGGAACGCGGCCTGCTCATGACCGAGGTGATGGCGGAGCGATTCCCCGGCGCGACGCCAGCCGTGTTGTCGGGTCCCAATCTTGCCGGTGAGATCGGGCGGGGTATTCCCGCGGCGGGTGTGATCGGATGCGACGATGCCGAAGCCCTTGTCGCCGTCCAGTCCCTCTTCGAGGGGACGAGCTTCCGTCCCTACTCGAGCGCTGACCTGCGGGGCATCCAGCTTGGAGGGGCGCTCAAGAACATCTTCGCCATCGCCGCGGGTGTTTCCGACGGATTCGGACTGGGTGACAATGCCAAGGCGGCGCTCGTCACCCGCTCGCTTGCCGAGATGACGCGGCTCGGAACGGCCATGGGCGGCCAACGCGAGACCTTTTCGGGCCTGAGCGGGATCGGGGACCTCATGGTCACCTGCTTCAGCGACAGAAGCCGCAACCACCAGGTCGGGGTCCGGCTCGGACGCGGCGAGACACTGGATGACATCACCGCCTCCATGCCGAACGTGGCAGAGGGGGTGCCTACGGCCGCAAGCGCGCGTGCGGCGGCCCGCCGCCTCGGCGTGGAGACACCGCTCATCGATGCGGTTCATGCCGTGCTGGAGGGAAAAGTTTCCCCGGCCGAGGCAATGCAGTCCCTCATGGCCCGTCAACTCAAGGCAGAGGAGTAGTTCTTCTTCAATTTTCCTTTTTCCGTCATCATTTCGCCATGGCCCTCATCCACATTGCCCGCGACCACAAGCCCTTCGGCACCCTCACCGAGGAAGAACTCCGGGACGGCATTTTCTCCGGAAAGTTCGTGGCAACCGATCTGGTCTGGCGCGAGGGGATGGCCGAGTGGAAGCCGCTCTCGGAGATGGCACCGCAGTGGAGCATGGAGACGCCGGCTCCCGCCCTTGTGGCGCCTGTTCCTGACAATCCGATCTCCCCGGGCACCGAGTCCGGCACCGAACCGGCCTGGGAGGAGCGAGAGAGGATCGGTATCTTCACCGCCATTACCCGCACCGTCAGCGCCGTGCTGATGCGTCCTGCGGAGACCTTCGCCGCGATGAAGCGGACCGGCGGCCTCGCCGACCCGCTCCTCTATTTCGTGCTCCTGAGCAGCACCATGTTCGCGGTTTCCGCCCTCTACCAACTGGCGGCTAGCTCGTTCAATCCCGCGACGCTTCCCCCGAACTTCCCTCATGCCTCCAAGGGGGCCCTCTCGGTTGCGCTCATCGGGTCGATCCTTCTCTCGCCGGCGCTTTATGTCATCAGCGCCTTTCTTTCATCTGGCATCACCCACCTCTGCCTCAAGCTTCTGGGAGGTGCCAACCGTCCTTTCGAGGCCACATTCCGCGTGATCTGCTATGCGCAGGCAAGCGCGACGGTGTTTAATCTCCTTCCGCTCTGCGGTGGCCTGATCGCGCTGATTTGGGGTGCCTATGTCATTATCATCGGACTGCGCGAGGCCCAGCAGACCACGGGGTGGAAAGCCACGCTTGCCATCACGCTGCCGGGTCTTGTCTGCTGTGGCATTCTCTTCGTGGTTTTCGCCGCCGCGGGCGTTGGGATCGCGGAAATGGGGAAGGGATTCGGAGGGCTTTCCTCCCCTGTGAAGCTCCCCTGATCAGGTGCGATTCCTCCTCCGCCCCCTCATTCCCGGGGAGCCGGATCCCGAATTGCTCTGGGGATCGGTGTTTGGAGCCTCTGCGCTAATAGCGGTCGGATGGCTCCGATCCGGTCTGCCCACACCGCTCTGCCCGCTCCATGCACTGACAGGATTTCCCTGCCCGACTTGCGGCATGACCCGTGCCGCCACCGCACTCGCGCACGGCGACCTCGACGGCGCCTTGTTATGGAATCCCCTCGCTACGGTGCTTCTCGCGGGTGCCGCACTCTATGTCCTCTATGCCGCCGCGGTTGTGATCGGAAAACTTCCCCGCCTGAGATGGACTCAGCCGTCCCGATCCGAATCACGCTGGATCCGAATCACCGTGATCCTCCTGATCACCGCGAACTGGGCTTACCTGATCTGGCGAGGGGTGTGAGAAATTTTCCCCGCAGAGGCGCTGAGATCGCAGAGGACTAAAAGGCTTGGAAGTTTGGGTGCCTAGCTAGTCACCCCCGTCACAACAACAGCTATGCTAATTGAGATGCAGTTCTAGGAATTCAAACGCCGCCGTAGTGAACCTAAGGCAAGCGCAGAATGACGACGAAATGCGCTCAAGGCGCAAGCTGTCAGAGTTTGCGGAGCTGGATCGAGTCGAACTTCTCATCCCCCTCGATGATGTCACTCATCACGACGAGGTGGTCACCCTTCTCGGCAAGCTTGCGGTTGAGTAGGTATTCCTCGGCATGGTGGAGGGTTTCATCAGCCTTCTCTGAGAAAGGCATCACGATGGGAAGAACGCCCCAGAGCAGGGTCATGTGACCGGCGATGACTTTGGAAGGCGTGAAGGCATGGATGTGGGCGTGCTCGGGACGGATGTGGCTGGCGTAGCCACCCATGTTGCCCTGGCGAGTGAAAACGACGATGTGGGCGTCGGAGAAGGAGTTGGCCAGGACGACGCCCGAGTGCGCTGCTTTCTGGCGGGGCGTGAGCAGGGCGGTCTTGTCGGCGAAGTGAGCGCTGCCGCTGCGCTCGATGCGGCGGGCGATGCGGTCGAGGACCTTCACGCACTCGACGGGGTATTTTCCGACGGTAGTCTCGCCGCTGAGCATGATGGCGTCGGCCTGCTCGAAGACGGCGTTGGCCACGTCGGTCACCTCGGCACGGGTCGGCACCGGATTCTCGATCATCGACTCGAGCATGTGGGTCGCGACGACGACCGGCTTGCCGAGCTTGAGGGCGGCCTTGAGGATGCGGCGCTGGATGATGGGGAGCTCCTCCATCGGGCACTCCACGCCGAGGTCGCCGCGGGCGATCATGACGGCGTCGGTCTCCTGGATGATCTCGTTGATGAGCCTCACCGCGCTCTGGTCCTCGATCTTGGCGACGATCTTGGCGGGGCAGTTGTGACCCTCAAGCACCTTGCGGAGGGCGACCACATCGGAGGGCTCGCGGCAGAAGGAGAGGGCAACGAAATCCACGCCGGTCTCCGCGCCCACGGCCACGTCGGCGAGATCCTTCTCGGTGAGCGGGGGCAGATTGACCTTCACGCCGGGCAGGTTGATGTGACGGCGGGATCCGAGCAGGCCCGGGGTGAGCACCTCGCAGCGGATGCGGTTATTGATCTTGGTGAGGACCTTGAGGTGGATGACTCCGTTGTCGACCAGAACGACATCCCCCACGGAAATGTCGTCGATGAGGCCGTCGTAGTTCACCCCGACGGAGTAGAGCTCCTCGCTGTGGGTACCCCGGACGGTGAACTCCATGATGTCGCCCACCTTGAGGTCGAGCTTTGTGCCGAGGTCGCCGGTGCGGACGGCGGGTCCCTGCGTGTCCATCAGGATGCCGACGGGCATGTCAAGGTCGTCGGCGATGGAGCGGATCGAGGGGACGATCTTCCTCACCCAGTCGTGGTTGGCGTGGCTCATGTTGAGCCTGAAGATATTGACTCCGGCGAGGATCATCTCGCGCAGGCGTTCCGGGGTCTCGGAGGCGGGTCCCAGGGTGGCGATGATCTTGGTTTTGCGAAGTGAGGTGCTCATGGAAGTGCGTTGCGTGAAAGAGGTCGTATTACCCGCCGGCAGCGGGCATGAAGCTTTCTAGCAAAACAGAGAGGCGGCCTCTTGGAAAGAGGGAATAGTCCGCAACTCTCTCACTGCGCCGTCTTCGGCGCGATGAGGTCGGGCTTTTGGAGCGGAGGCAGTTCGCCGAGGCGTTTCGGGCGGCGGGTGCGACGCTCGGGAATGAGGCCGTGATCGAAGCAGTATTCCGAGAGCGTCGAGGTGATCTCGCGGGCCGTTCTCTTGCGGTCGATCGAAAGGCCGCCCAGCGAGGCGCCCCCGGCATTGGCCACGGATCCCGGAATGAAGAACACCCCGGCCGGGGTGAAGGCGGCCCAGGCACCGGGCGCCATCCCGGACCCGCCCGTGGTGATCAGGGAGAGGAAGGGAACGGGCTTTCCCGAAACAAGGGAGTTGAATTTCACGCGGGTCTGCAGTTTGGTGCCGCCGACGCCGAAACCAACTCCGATGCGCAGGGCCCGGCTCCCCTGGTCCACCTCGTCGTAGACCCCTTCCAGAAGCCAGTTGTTTCCCTTGGGGGCGGGCTTGTCATCCGGCAGGATCTCGGCGGAGGCGATGTATTTGGACAATTGGGCCGTGAGATTCACGGCGAGGGCATGGCGTTCTTTCTGAATGAACCGGCGGAGCTTCTCGTCGGATCGGTCGACATGGAACACGTCGTCGGGAGCGACGAACTCCCGGACGTAGATCTTTTTGGGCATCGCCTTGGGCGGGTTCCCCTTCGGGTGAATGTTGGCGACACTCACGGAGGCGCACCCTGCAAGCAGCAGGGCAAGGCAGGGGGGTAACGATCGGAGCAGGTGTAAAAACTTCAAGGCGTCTGAATTTGCTCGCGAAAATGTCGAAGTCCATGAAAAACGCAGGCGATGCATGCAGACACCACGGCCTTTCCCCCGGTCTGGCTGCTCATGCCCTTTGTGCTCCAGCTTCTGGGGATCGCGCTGATGCCCTTCCTCGCGCCCCACTGGTGGGAGAAAAACTACCCGAAGGTTTCGGTGGCGCTGGCTGCCGGCGTCGCCGGATTCTATCTCCTGGTCTTCCGGGACGTTCACCGGGTCGGGGAGGCTTTTCATGAATACGGGAGCTTCATCGTCCTGATGGCGGCGCTCTTCATCATCTCTGGAGGCATTCACCTGAGTGTCAAAGGAGAGGCCACGCCCGGCCGCAACGTGCTCTTCCTTGTGATCGGGGCGGTGCTGGCCAATCTCATCGGGACGACCGGCGCCTCCATGCTGCTGATACGCCCCTGGATCCGCATGAACCGATACCGCATCACGGGGATCCATGTGGTTTTCTTCATCTTCCTCGTCTCGAACATCGGGGGCGCCCTCACGCCGATCGGCGATCCGCCGCTCTTCCTGGGTTATCTCAAGGGCATTCCCTTTTTCTGGACGCTGATCCACCAGTTTCTGCCATGGCTGCTCGTGACGGGGATGCTGTCCGGCGTCTTCTTCCTGATGGACCGGGAGAACTTTCTCCGGGCGCCGCGGGCCGTGCGGGAGAGGGAGACAGAGGAGGAACGCTTCTCTCTTTCCGGAGCTGGCAATCTCGCGGCGTTGGTGGCGGTGATCGGGTCCGTCTTCCTTCCCAGCCCCTGGCGGGAATGCATCATGGCCGCCGCCGCCCTCTGCTCCTGGTACCTGACCCCGCGCATGATCCATGAGGGCAACGGATTCACCTTTGCCCCGATCCGGGAGGTCGCATGGCTCTTCCTCGGGATATTCCTGACCATGATGCCCGCCCTCGACTGGTTGGGGCTTCTTGCACCGGAGTTGGCCCGCTCCTTGGGAATGGGTCCCCGGCATTTCTATTATGCCACGGGCACCCTTTCGGCCTTCCTCGACAACGCCCCCACCTACCTTGCCTTCCTTTCCGTCGATGCTGGCCTGAAGGGTGGATCCCTGAACAATCCCGCCGACATCCTGAGAATCGCGACGCACGATCCGGCAAACCTCATCGCCATCTCGCTCAGCGCGGTTTTCTTCGGAGCGATGACCTACATCGGCAACGGGCCCAACTTCATGGTGAAAAGCATCGCCGAAGCCTCGGGCGTCAAATGCCCGGGATTCTTCGGGTACATGGCGCGGTATTCCCTGCCGATCCTCCTCCCCGTGCTGGCGCTGGCCGGGTGGCTTTTTCTCCGGTAGCCTGTTCCCATGTTCACCGGACTGATCGAGTCGCTCGGCACCGTGACCACGCTTGAACGGCGCGGTGACGACGCTGCACGGCTGGTGCTCGGGGCATCCTTTGCCGGCGAGCTGGCTCTGGGAGAGAGCGTCGCGGTGAACGGCTGCTGCCTGACCGTCACGGGCAAGGACGGAGGCATTTCCTTCGACCTCCTGGTGGAAACGCTCAACCGCACCAACCTCGGCGACCTCAAGTCCGGGGCCCGAGTGAATCTGGAGCGGGCCCTGCGTGCCGACGGCCGCTTCGGCGGACACTTCGTCCAGGGACATGTCGACACGACCGCCGAAGTCTTGGCCGCCGAACCGAAAGGAAGCGACCTGAAGCTTGTGATCGCGATCCCCCAAGGCGGGGCACGCTATCTCATCGAGAAAGGCTCGATCGCCGTGAACGGTACTTCGCTGACCGTGGCATCCCTTGCCGAGGAGAGGTTCGGGCTCTGGATCATTCCCCACACCCTTCAGGAAACGAATCTCGGCGACCTCAGGCTCGGTGACCGCGTGAATTTGGAATACGACATGCTCGCGAAGTACGCCGAAAGGCAATTAGCCGCGCGTTAGCGCGGCGCAGCAGGTCTCAAGTTTCAGGTTTCATCCCTCTTCTCCTCCCATGCTCCGCATCGCTCTCCTCATGCTCTTCCGCGACCGGGCGAAGTATGTGATGCTCGTGGTGGGTCTGACCTTCTGCGCTCTGCTCATGACCCAGCAGGCCTCGGTATTCTGCGGCCTCATGCTCTGGACCACCGCGACCGTGCGGAACATCGGCGCAAAGGTCTGGGTCTTCGACGCGAAGGTTGAGCAGGTCAACGAGGTCATCCCGTTGCGCGAGATCGAGGTGACGCGCGTACGGAGCGTCCCGGGCGTGGAGTGGGCCGTGCCCATCTATCTGGGAATCGAACAGGCCCGGCTGGGTGACGGGTCCTTCCAGAATGTCCAACTCACCGGCCTCGACACGGCGACCTTTGTCGGCAGGCCCATGGAGATCACCAAAGGGCGCATCGAGGATCTGCGCCTCCCCGATGCCGTGATTATCGATCAGGTCGGCGTCGACAAGTTCCGCAAGAAGGGGATCAAGATCGATATCGGGACCACGTTCGAGATCAACGACAAACGCGCTCAGGTCGTCGCCCTCTGCCATGACAACCGCAGCTTCCTCGCCCAGCCGTACGTCTTCACAACCTACGACCGGGCGCTCCAGTACGCCAAGCCACAGCGCAAGATGCTCAGCTGCGTGTTGGTCGAGCCGAAGCCGGGGATTTCGCCGCAGGAACTCGCCGCAAGGATCAGCGCGGTTCCGGGATTGCGCGCCTTCGCCCGCGATGACCTCTTCTGGACCACGGTCCGGTGGTACATCAGGAACACCGGCATCCCGATCTCTTTCGGAACCGTGGTGATCATGGGCGTGATCGTCGGCATCGCCATCGCCGGACAGACCTTCTATCTCTTCATCCTCGATAACCTCCGCTACCTCGCCGCCCTCAAGGCCATGGGCGCGCGCATGCCGATTCTTGCGGCCATGGTCTTCCTGCAGTCGTTCTCGGTGGGATTCGTCGGATTCGGGCTCGGGGTCGGCTTCACCACGATCTTCGGCTACCGGGTGCTCAAGCTGGAGCAACCCCCGTTCTTCATACCGTGGCAGGTGCCCGTCTTCGTGGCACTCATTATCATGCTCATCTGCTGCTTCTCGGCCGCGGTGGGTCTGCGTCAGATCGCGAAGCTCGAGCCCGCCGTGGTCTTCAAATGAGTGATCCGACCCCAGCACGCGAAGGCTCCGTCGCCGTCAGGGTGGAGAAGGTCGTGAAGACCTTCCCCAACGGCGACACGCCGACCTACGCCCTGCGCGATGTCTCGTTCGAGGCACTGGCGGGACAGCTCACCATGATCGTCGGTCCGTCCGGCTGCGGGAAAACCACCCTGCTGAGCGTCATCTGCGGCACGCTCGCCATCGATTCCGGACGCATCGAGGTCTTCGGCAACGACCTTGGGACGATGCGCGACGCAGAGATCACCGCCTTCCGCAGCAGGAACGTCGGCTTCATCTTCCAGCAGTTCAATCTCATCCCGACGCTGACGCTTGCGGAGAACGCCTCCATCCCCCTCATCCTCCAGGGATGTCCGCGGCGCAAAGCCGAGGAGAAGGCGGCGGCGGTGCTCGCGGAACTCGGCCTTGGCAACCGGATCCGATCCTTCCCCAAGCAGCTTTCCGGCGGCCAGCAGCAGCGCGTGGCGATCGCGCGCGCGCTGGTTCATGACCCGCGCCTGATCATCTGTGATGAGCCGACGGCCTCGCTCGATGCCAAAACGGGCCACCATGCCCTCGAGTTGCTGAAGCAGAACGCCCTCCGTGCCGACCGCTGCGTGATCGTCGTCACCCACGACAGCAGGATTTTTTCCTTCGCCGACTCGATCGCGGAGATGGAGGATGGCAGGGTGATCAAGAGCTGCCCCGCCTCTGACTACCGCCATGCTTAAACGCGTCTCCATCCTCCTGGCCCTGATCGGCATGGGTGCCGTCACCCTGCTTGTCTTCAAGCTCAAGAAACCCCAGCCCGCTCCCCGGCCTCTGGTGGAACCATCCCGCGCGCCCTATGCCCAATCCATCGGTGCCCGCGGTATGGTCGAAGGCGTCGACGAGAACGTCCGCATCGCCCCGCTCCTGCCCGGCCTTATCGACGAAGTCTATGTGAAGGTGGGCGACCGCGTGAAAAAGGGGGATCCCCTGTTCCGGCAGGACACGCGTGATGCCGAGGCCCGGATTGCAAATCAGAAAGCCCAGGTCGGCCTGCTGGATGCCAAGGTCAAGGAGGCCGAGGTAACGCTTGCAGATCGTCAGGATAGCTTCCAGCGAACCGACAGGCTCCGCAGCAAGGACGTCATGAGCGAGGATGACCGACAGCGCAAATACTATGCGATGCGATCCGCGGAAACGGCTCTGGTAACAACGAAGGCCGATCTGGAGCTGGCAAAAGCGCAGCTGGATCAGTCGCTGGTGAACCTTGATCTGCTCACCGTCCGCTCGCCGCGCGATGGCGAGATTCTCAAAGTCGATCTCCGCGCCGGGGAATACGCCTCGGTTCCGCCCACCGATCTGAACAATCCCTCCCTCCTGCTCGGGGAAACCCGGTTCCTTCAGCTCCGGGCTGATGTGGACGAGGACAGCGCCTCGCGTGTCAGGTCGGGAGCTCCCGCCGTGGCCTTCATCAAGGGGATGCGCACCGATCCCATCCCCTTGCGGTTCGTCCGCATCGAGCCCTATGTCACCACCAAGAAATCGCTGACGGGTGACAGCACCGAGCGGGTCGATACCCGCGTCCTCCAGGTCATCTACCAATTCGACCAAAGCAAAGTCCCCGTTTATGTGGGCCAGCAGATGGATGTCTTCATCGACGGCGGATTTGCCGGCACATCAGCTCCCTCGGAAAATACGAATCCAGCCCTTGTTCTTCCGAGGGCAGCCCATCCCTGATCATTACCAGCCGCTTCCTTAGGGAATCATGGTCAAGTGCGAGAGATGCGGTTCGCTGGAATGGGACCGGCAGGGCGGACCGTCGTGATAGCGCATCGAGGCCGAGACACCGGAGACTTCAAGGATCGTGAAGCTCACCGTCACCGCATCATCCCGGTGCATGCAGACTGAATCAGCGCCAGGTATCGGATCATGCGAGGAGTGAAGGCGTTCCAGCCAAGGAAGCGTGCCGGTATCCGGCTCCTTCGCCGCCTGGAGGCACACGGCACCCCTTGCCGTCGTGGCGGATGCCTCATCGTGTCCCGAGGAAAACCAATGGGTTGTGGACCAAGGATGTTCCACCCGCTCCATACCCGATCCCTCCGAGCGGTATTCGCGGATTCCCTGGGAGTTCCCCCGGATCACGAAAAGACGAAAGGGATTCAGGCGCTCCGATGGAAGCGTGCGCAGGCTGCGTTCCGTTTCATTCAACGAGGAGCAGGCGAGAAGTCTCGGAATGATCGCTCCTCGGCTGAACGCCGGAGTGCCACGATACCGAGGGCGTGAATACCAGTTGATCAGCGCGACGCAGAGGCCCGCCTCATTGATTCCGATCCAGGTTCCGCCGCCCGGTTCGGAGGGGTAGAGGGCGGAAAGATCACCACACCGGTGCACGGCGGGAGGAAGGGCAGTCGTGCGGGTGCGCTGTTCATCGCGGTTCATCCCGAGGAGGAACCTGCCGGCCTTGGGGACAAGGGAAAGGGTGCACATGGCTCAGTCGGTCGGCGGATGATAACGGCGTTGGGCCGAGTAACGTCGCCATTCGGCAAGGATTGTCGCGATGGAATCGGGCCGGTGTCCGCGCTTGCGGTTGGCTGAGCCGATTTCAAAGACGAGATCCCATTGCCTGAAGAGCAGCCTGTAGGCATCGGTCAGCCTCTTTCCCGCATCATACGCCGCCGTCGCCTCTGCCGCGGCCCCGTTGACCTCAAGGATCTTGAAATTTTCCCCGCGGGCGAATGCCTCCGCGTTCCCGAAGCGGACATCGTAGCGCCCGATGAAGAATCCGTTCATGGATTTGGAAAGCTGATCGATCCTGGAAAGCAGTTCAGGCGTCGAACGATGCGTCCCGTCATGGAAGATGCATCCTTGGCAGTGGTTTCCGGCCTCCACCAACCTGAGCACTTCTCCCTCGGGGATCACTTCTCCGGACCGATCGGAGAATCGTCTGAGGTAAGTGCCGGCAATTAGTGATGCCCTTGGGTCGTTAAGGATCAGTTGGGCCAGCGTGCTCGTTCCATCGCCGGTGACCGAGGGAAATTCCTTCCAGGTGATTGCGAGGATGTGCCCCTCGCTCTCCTCCGGGTGGCGATGGTAGAAGATTCCGGCCTCGAGCGGGCCGGGCAGATATTCCTGCATCACCAGAGGCGCCGGGAAGGAGGCCGCATACTCTTCGGCGTGGGATAAATCCCTGATGATCCTGAATCCGGCTCCCCGTTGTCCGACATCCGGCTTGAGGACGAAGGGATAGGCAAACTCCCCGGCGTCCAGCGAGTTGCGGATGAGATCCAATCTGCCGCTTGTCGGAGGAATCAGCAGGGTCTTGGCCACATACTCCGGATGGCGTGCTGCGATCTCCGCGAGCGAGACAGCCTTGGAATCCCCGATAAGACCCCCCGTTTTCATCCCGGGGTTTGCGCAACTCGGCACAACCGCACTCCGGTGTTTGATGGCGAGCGAGAGGGTTTTGAGGGCCACCGGCGTGTAAAAAATCCAGGCGGGCCAGAACTCCCACTGCGTGACCCGGCGCAGGAACCGGGGAAGGAGATGAATCGCGCCCAGCGCCAGCAAAGATCCCACCATGATCAGGTAGAGGTGGCCCTTCATGGCGCGGAAGGCGTCCGGCGCGGCGGCTCCCAAGGCCTTCACCATGACGAAAATCAGCACCGTCCAGAGAGCGGCCATCACTCCGGTGATCAGGGAGAAGAGGAGGGGATTCATCCGGAGAAAACCCGCCGCAAGGAAGGTGGTCAACCGTAGCCCGGGAATGAATCTCGAGACCGCCAGCGCGAGGATCCCGCGCTTTCGGAACCACTCCTCGCTCTGCGCGATTTTGGAAGACCAGACAGGCCGTCGTCCGAACAATCGCTCCGCCAAAGGACGCCCCCCGTAGCGCGCGGAGAGAAAGAGCAGGAGATCACCGGACCAAAGTCCTCCGAAGCACGCCAGAAAGCATGTGGTTGCAGGGAGTGATCCCGAGGCGACGGCCAGGGCTCCGCCGAGTACCGCGGCATCCTCGGAAAGCCAGGAAAGCAGGAAAATCCCGGCCAGTTGCCAGGCCATGGAGTCCATTCAGCGGGCGCCCGCCGTCTGAAGACGGTGCCGGATCGTCGAGGGAGCGACCCCGAATCCCTCGGGGACAGGTTTCTTTTCCGATCTCAGGAGCATGGCGATGAGCGCGTAGTGATGGATCGCGTGGCTGATGCAAAACATCATCTCCCGCCTCAGGGTGGATGAAGCGGCGCCGCCCTCTTCTCCCCTGTAGGTCACGCCACATCGTACCTCGAGTGGGATTTCCTCTCCGATCCTGCGCAGTTCCAACGCGGCGGTTCTCAGAGCCTCAGTGGCGGCAATGGCAGCAGAGAGATCGGTTTCCAGAAGGGATTCGCGTGGCCGCGCGTCGTAGTCGACAGTCCCCGATTCCAACCCGGCAAAAAGCTGGCGGAAGTGATCAAGGCCGTGCCGGTAGTGCGCCCCGATGGATGCGCCGTTTCCGAGGGGATGGGCCGACACAAACTCCTCCTGCCCGAGGCGTTCCAGCAGGTCCTTCCCCTGGAGAAGAACGGCATCCAAGGCGTCAGCCAACCCGCGCATGCCTAGAAGGGGAGGAGTTTCCCGACGACGGGAATGTCACGCCGGTGGAGGAGCAGCACGATTGCCGAGCAAAGTGCCACGGTCATGGCCAACCCGAAGAGTTCCCCATGATCGTTCATGACCACGATGCCCAGCACGGTGAGGTGGCTCATGATGGCCCCTCCCATGACGCCGAGGGCGAGCACCGAACCCAGCCACGCCGTGCGC
>Ga0208105_1000179_pt1 | contig 25707 bp, 12 predicted proteins | sample CryBogCBE16Jul07_FD_184574 | JGI IMG/M metagenome (GOLD analysis project Ga0208105, IMG submission 184574) | Freshwater microbial communities from Crystal Bog, Wisconsin, USA - CBE16Jul07 (SPAdes) | ecosystem: Environmental > Aquatic > Freshwater > Lake | place: Crystal Bog, Wisconsin, USA... | reverse complement strand
TAACCGTATTAAAAGGCGCTTGGACTGTGGATTGCCAGGTTTCTAACGACATACGGGGCATACGATATCGTACGAAAGCGTCGTCTAAGAGTGCTAATGGACCGGTCATTTCGCGAGCGGTTATCCAAAGCATACCGGCCGCCTCGGGTGGTAAAACGAACTGTTGAAGAATCGCACGAACACGAATCGCCGCCGCCAAGGAAAGACTGTGTGCACGGCGTAATACAACTAATTTTCTGGATGACGATCTCAAACTATTCAAAACATCGCCACTGGAGAAAAAACTGGTCAATAAATCACCGATAATCTGTTTATCCTGCATAGATAAGTTTGGTATATCAATTTCAAAATGATACGGGCTGGTGAATACTCGTGCTTCATAACTATCGCCGACCGTGAACGTTCTGGTTTCCAACGGATAGGTAATTTTCGCATTATTTTCCACTTCAATGAGTCGTCGTAACTCCTTCGTTTTACCGGACCCAGCAGGTCCAATAAAAAGGAATGGAATATCCAATCGCTTCATAATATTAAATTATTATGTAGCGAGTTGTTTAGGCGGGGTTTGGTTTACTGATTGCCCGTAGCCAGGGTGTCTCTCATATTGCTAATCGTAATGGTTGCGATACTTGCGGAAACGAGGGAGCAAGGTAAAATTATAATCATGATTATGAGAAGTAAAAACTGGAGTAATTGACTTGGATTGTGGCTGAAATGGTATAATGCTAAGGCGTAAGCAATAAGGGAGGCAACAAAACTAAAAACGGTGACAATTGTCAAAAGTTTAGTGTTTTGTGATGAATCTTTTGGAAGGAGTGTTCCATAGGTGACGCCCGCAATGACTGCGAGTACTCCGCAAACACTTACGGAGATCCAAAATGGCGCATTAAACGACATACTCTATTAAGTATTTAGTTTATCGCCTACGGCCTCCTCCTTTGAGAGCCGCCTTCGCCGAATCGCCAAACGCTGTAGCAAAAGTATCCCATTTAATTCCGGTGCCGGGTGGCGTGGATATAATTGCGACGATTCCGCATAATATCAAAATACTTACAATCAGTGGTACGAAAAAGCGACGAAAATAGACATCCTTAATCACTGGATCTCTATGATGTCGTCTAGCACCACCGGTGCTACTACAAGACGGATTTAGAGCATCCATTTACAATGGTCTATCTTTTTCTAATTATAGTGTAAGGAGCTGGCGAATGTCTACTTTTCAATGTAATCCTGCGTTACATCGCCGGGACGGAGAGACCTGTTTACCACATAGTGCTCTTCAACGATTGACTCGTGCGTGGAATAAAACGCATCCCCGGAATAAAATCAGTGTTCGTAAGACACGAAAAAATAGAAAACAGGCCGCGGGCGAAAACAGTGTCAGCAACGCCGGTCTTTGGAATGAATTACGCCAAAACATGAAAAATCACTACAAGTGTGACACCGAATTCTGTGCTGTTAAGAAACTGCCTGGAATATCTGACAAAGATAAACGAGAATTGAAAGCGTATTTCAAACCAGAAAAGCCCAAGAAATGGGACAGTAAACCGACCGAATGGCTAGATAGTTACAACATTGAAGACGTTATGAAACAGTATGAAGCGGCTTATCCTAACTTTGACTTTATTGGTCCCGTGCCGATTGATTTTGATGCGAAAGACGAGGCCAGTTGGGGCAAATGTATTGTAAATGAACTCTGCCGTCTGGATTTACGTGAATCGGCGGCCAAAGGCAAGACCAAAATAGGTATCATTTTCAACTTAGATCCTCATGATGAACCTGGCTCACATTGGATTTGTGCATTTATTGACTTGGAAAAGAGTGCCGCGTACTATTACGATTCGTACGGTTACAAGCCTCCCGAAGAGATTGTACGACTCTTAAAACGATGTAAAGACCAGGGCATCAAAAACATATATTACAACGACATTCGTCATCAACGTAAAACGTCCGAGTGTGGTACATTTTGCCTGTTAGTAATTATATGCCTTTTGAACGGTAAAGAGTTTCAGGATATCTGTAAAACTATGGTGAACGACGACGAAGTGAATAGAATTCGTGATGTTTTATTCGCCGAAGAGAAACCACGAAAGGGAGCAATTGAGGACGCATTAAAAACATTCTGTATTTGAAGCGTTCCGTTTAAAAATTACGATATATATTGGTAGTTTAGAAAGATGTCCGGACGAACTGCTGGTCCGCAACAGAACTTGTTTCTAAACGGAGCAAATTACTCCAAGATTGTTGGATTCTTACGCACCCGTTATGCGAAGAAAATGGGTGTTTCGGCGTTGCCCGAAAAGGTGGATGAAAAACTCCAAAAGTACACCCAGCACTTTATGACCGAAGTAGCTCGTGTTCAGGGTCAGGATAAGCCTCAAAATGCCCTCGCAACCGAAGTGATTCGTGAAACCGAAACATCTATGGATGCCTGGCTTCGCAAACAGCAGGCGGCCCAGCCTCCTACCACCGTCTCGGTTGGTACATATCCACGAGGGGAAGATGTCTCTCGTCTTTTCCAGGATACCAGCACACGATATGAGAATATGATGGCCTCGCGTGCGCCTATACCAATTCCACAAGTCGGTCTTCCCGAATTCCGTGCTCCTGAGCCCGAATTTGACGAAGAGGAGGACCCCGTACTCTTGATGCAGCGCGAATCTAAGCGTCGTGAAGAACAGGCACGTGCGCTCGGCATTCCTACCGCCCCTCCTGGTCCCTCCTTTCCCACCAAGAAGGTGGAGGCGGCCCAAAATGGAGCGGCCTCCGTTATGCCTCCTCGCATGGAAATTCGTGAAGAGCCCGTCCCTTCAGCAACTCAACCCATTCCACCTCAGGCCGACCCTCCTCCACCACTCCTCGCCCCTCGTCCTCAAGACTACATCATTCCCCAAGAGGATGTTGTAAAATACCGCGAAACCGAATACAATGTATTTATTACCAGCTCCGACCGCAACTGGATGCTCAATACTAGTGAAAACCGTTATAATTTCTCCGTTATCTTCAATACCGGCAACACCTCAGGTTCACTTGGATACAACAGTGCCGTACAGCAACGTTTCCGCAACATTCAGCGTATTGAATTCGTCAAGGCGATTGTTCCTATAGAAGCACTCACTCCTATAGTACGTGTAACTGCGAATACACCAACCTACGATACCAGCCGAGTTGTGAATATCTTCTCTCTTCCATTCGCCGGTGTTCGTATCGCCGAACTTAACAACAACTTGTTCTCCACCAATCCTAATGAAGACAACACATTCGCAATTGTACAGTACGATACAACCTGGTCCTCCGATTTATATGTACCTCAGTCGTATTTGCCAAGCGGCTCTGCTGGTAACGGAAATGTTCCAGCTGACAAGACCGGCTACACCGGTTTTATCCCCAAGTTTCTTAAGACCCAGCGTGTATACACTCCAACTCCTTTGGCGACACTCAACCGATTGTCAATTCGTATGGAACGCCATAATACAGATTTAATTAGTAGCGACCCTGATGTATTTGCTATCAGCCGTATTCAGTTGAGCGATCTTCTTACAAACTTCGGCGGTACCGGTACAACGACGGATAATACAAACTACTCTTCAGCGACTACAACAAACGCCGAAAATCCCTACATTTTCATCCGCACAACCAACTACTTTTTGTTTAGCGCTATATCCGAGGGTGATAACATTAATATTCAAGGGTGTAATATCAGCCCTCCTTCCCCTGCCAACGGTGTCACCGCCAGTGGTACCACCGACTTCAACAACTACATCAATCAACAGCCTGGTTTATACGTAGTAGCCACCGGATTTATTGCCGTTTCAGCCGGTAATTCAACCATCAATCTTGGTCGTAATAACGCCGGCTACTGTAACGTCATTATTGTCCGTAATCGTTTTGACAATCCCGCATTGACTGGAGGTACTACTCGTAACCAAGGTCCCTCTTATTTCGGTGGTTTCTTATCCGAGGAGGAAAGTGCCACAAGTAGTTCCACCTCAGGTCTCACATACTTACTCAATAATACAACCTTCTCTGGTTGCGCATTAATCAATTCCAGTCGCCAGACCAACTTCGTCTTACGTATTATCACTCGTGATATGGATTCTACCTCCAATATTCGTCCCGATAATGTTTAATTTGACAGTTATTCCCGAACTCACTTTACCAATATTATTTTAAAATAATTTGGTAGAGGGATGCTAAGCACATTAATTTTAGTGCTCATTGTGGTGATTTTTATCGCCACATTTGTCGTACCCATAGCCCGCAAAAAGAGTCAAGAGGGGTTTGCCGATGCTGGCGGTTATCAATCGTACATGGGAGACTATTTATCCCAGCGCAAAGGGATGATTGACGATGGTAAACGAGTTTACAACAACCTTGGTGCCAGTTTGGATCCAATTTTACCATCGTTTGCCGTAGCACCCGCAGATATTGATAATAACTCTAAACTTACTATTCAAGATTACTTAAAACAGTTCAATAAACTTACAGATTCTGCCAATCAATCTTTGACGCAAAGTTTAGGCAATCCAGACATTGCCCCTTCCTCCTCTTCGCCTACAAACATGGGACCAGTACCCAGTGGAGTAAAAGCACAATTACCACCACCTAACGACTTATTAGTCAAGGCACGTCAATGTGAAGCGGATCTCAAAGGACGCGCAAGCTGCTCAAAATTAAACGACCCGACCTACGCCAGTTGTGGTATCTGTATTGATGGAGGTACACGATTCAGCGGTGCCGATGCGAACACTTTTATCGGTGGATTACTATCATTAGTCGCTGAGCGTAATGACGCAGTTGATGCGGCCGCAGGTGGAACACCCATCTTTCAACCCACAGTCGGTAAATGCCCACCTGGTATGTTCTACGTAGACGCCGATTCTTGTACCAAGGCAGTGAACCAACTCAACTGTAAAGAGATCGGCGACACCGGTGGCTTTCAGGGCGGTAAGACGCACGAAGGACTTCAAATACCCCAGGTCTCTTGTGCGCAGGCACCAGTACAAAACGTCTATTTATACCAGCCGGCTAACGAACCATACAATGTCACTTTACGCTTTTTGACCCCTTTCGGTACCGGTATAACCAAAGCTGTCGTCACCCACGTTGCAACAAACCGTACCTTTGTAGCAGACAATGGCGGCCAGCCTGGTCGTGAATTTACATTAGAAATCCGTGGAGTGAGAGAGCAGGACGCTGTAAATGTTATGATAGTCCAAGAGGAACCTCATCGTCCTAATGGAAAACCCGAAGTGTTCCAAGTTGTAGAATTAGATTCTAACGGTGGATTGAAACAGATAACCGACCAGTCGTATGCTAAGAGTATATGTACTCGTATTGGTACCAATCTTGCTACAAAGGCACAGGTTTCCGCTGCTAACAATGCCGGCTTACAGACACCTCAGTGTGGTACAGTCAGTGATAGTACTACACCAGTCTACTCGGTACAGAGTGGTTACCAAGGATTTGTTGGTGTCGGTTCCCACGCCTCCAGTGATTTCTGTAATGCTCAAAATGTGTCCGTAGGTCCATGGTGCTACGGTTTCAAGCCTAAAAAATCCATCAATCCATCAATCCAAACATATATACGAAACTTTTTTGAATCGTTCGGTACTAACGCTCAGCCCGCTCAAGGTGCCAGCATCTACAGTCAATACGCCGACCCTGAAAGTAACGATCCACCTGGCACCTCCGAGCGTGCTGTTCTAATCCAATGGGAAATGTCTGGTTCAAATAATCGTACCGTTTCTTTCCAGCCAACCATCACAAAAGTCAACGGTTACATTCTAAAGTCCACAACTCCTGGTGGTCCACAGTACCCAGATGCTATTCGTCTCTTAGGACCTTTTGCTGATAGTTATAGCATTAAGGGTCCTGCCTGGAATTCTAACATGACTATGCAGAAGAATCAATTCTGGTTTTGGAGCGCTCAGGCTACATCACAAACCGCAGTATTCACTGCTATGGTTCCAGGTTACTTACAAGACCCATACTACTCTGACGATTTACAGAACGCTCCAATCGGTCCTCTCATCACCAATCCTAACACCTCGGTTCTCCTACAGACCTCGCCCTGTTTCGCCGACGGCCAGACCCCTGGTAACTACAGCGCCGCCTGTTTACTCTCACTCTTTGAGGGTGCCGGTGGTGATCCAGCGAAGGGTACTCTTGCGACTGAAAATGGTGGTCTCAGCCAACTTAACAAATACGGCGACCTCGGCGCAATTGATGAATATGTCAACGATTTGTATGTTATGGCGACATCTGGTAAGGATTCCAACGGTAATCTTGTCAGCTTGGATATGGATACTCGTATCGCCGCTATGAACGATGCCGCTATGAAGTTATTCGGCTTCAAGATTACCAATCCTTGCGAAGATTTGGTAGACAATGCTGACGGTTCAGTCGGTCTTGTACCAAAACCTATGGGAAATGTAACCGCCGACTGCTTACAATACTTATGGCTCAATAACGAAGATGATGGCGACCGTTCAGGCACTTCAAACGGCTTAATGTACAGTAATACCTACACAAGTATCGCCGATAGATTCAGTGGTCTCCGCTACAATGAAAGCACACCAAAACGCCGTAGCCAATACCCCTTCCAAGCCTGTCAGTTGACCGGTTCAATGGCACCAATCAAGAATGGAGTACCAGACCAGACTGTCATCGGCCAACTCACCAGTATGGCAAGTTTACAGGCAGTTCAGGACTTTTTCAACAACATCCAGAAAACCGCCAACTACGGCAAGGACCAGAAGGCGCAGGCAGTTGCTATCCAGCAATGCTACGGCATTAACCAGGCCAAGAACAAGGCACTCGGTTACGGTTGTACATTGATTATGCCACCAGGAGTTGTCCCAGGTGTAACTTGCTACGTAAACCTCGGTGACCCAACTGAAGTAACTAACTACTTAACCTATTCAAACGGTGCCGCCTTCTTCGGTGGTGTCCAAAACAGTCCTAATATCACCTTCAAATTGGCACCACCCAACAACGGACAAGCAGGTTGTATCAGTTTCAAAACAACTGACCCCTCACCTCTATTCCTACGTCATTCTGGATTCCGTATTTGGGCCCAATCCAACGACGGTTCTAGCTTATTTGCCGCCGATTCTACTTGGAAGGTTGTTGGTTCTCTCAATAATAACTCCACCATGGTGTCGTTCCAATCGGTCAATTATCCAGACCACTATTTCAGTCGCTCAGGAGGACCCAATGAAGTATGGTCAACAATCTATTCAGGCACAGCAGCCGATGCCGACCTCAAATCATTCACGATTATTGGCGTTCCTGCCGTCGCTACTCCAGTATTAGGTGTCAAAGCCCGATATGTAGAAGTTGATGTAAGTGATATGGTAGACGCAGGTCAAAAATATATACAAATAGCACAACTTCAAGTGTTTGATAGCACTGGTACTAATGTTGCGCTTCGTAAACCTACAAATCAAAGTACTCCAACGTGGAGTGAGAACAGAGATGGAGATAGTCCTGATAAGGCGGTAGATGGTACAGCAAGTCCACGCCCATATCCAAATATGTATCACTCAGGAAGTTCTTCTAATGGACCTATACCAAATGCGTTTTTTATGGTTGATTTACAGGACGATTACGATATTGTAAAGGTAGTCTACTACAATCGTACCGACTGCTGCTCGGACAGAGCACGAGGTATGAAACTCAAACTCCTTGATGCGAATCGTAATGTGGTCGCAACAAAGGTCTTCCCCAACGGTGATCCAGTTATTACTTTTGACTTTACAAATACTAACCAAGCTAGTTCACCACTTTCCAAATATAAGTTGTATTCAGGCAGCGATTCTGCTGGATTAGATATCGCCTGTTTTACAGCAGGTAGTGTTGATGAAGTACTCGGTAGATGTGAATCAGATTCAAAGTGTGTTGGTTTTATTACTGCCACAAATAATCAAAATCAAATAGGATTAGGTTGCACAAAGTATGGTATTAACAACAATGGTATATCCACAAGATATGCTCCAAATGCAACCTGGAAAACTGTTGATTCTTATATCAAGACCCAAGGTCAAGGAAATTGTTCTCCACCATCAAATGTTCCCAGCGGAACCTTCTCAGGTGATTGGATTGCTGGTGCCCCAACTGCTACATCAGTAAATGTAGACGACCAGTGTAATACAGTCGCTATGTTCCATTCCCCAGACAATTATGTGAAGATGGTAAATAATAAGGGAGTTGCTAAATATTTCAGCGGTGATGTAAGTCAATACGCTCCTTCAAGTTGGGGTACATACAATAGTGCGCAGGGACACTACTTCTTTAACGGATTCTAAGGTGATGGCCTGGACTTCTAACAATAATTAAATGATGGTGTTGGTTTAACGCCTCATTCAATTATTTGGGACGATTAATTAGAGTAGATGATATTAGGGACCATAATTGTTATCCTTCTTATCGTTGTGTTTATCTTTACATTTGTTATACCTATTGCCTCTGCGAAGGCGGCCGTTGGGCGCACCGAAGGATTTCAAGTGAGCATGAGTAATTATTTGACTGAACGCCAAAGAATGGATAGCACTGGCAAACAATTATATAACGAACTCGGTGTAAGCTTGGATCCAACATTGCCCTCATTCCCAGTCACAGGGGTACAGTACGACCCTAAACTATCGGTCCAACAATACACCGATAAATTTAATAAAACTGTTGATGATGCCAATAAAAATATCACAATTGCCCTACAATCCCCCGATGCTACTCCATCCATGTCATCGCCCACAAATTTAGCCCTAAAAGCGACGAATGTAACGCCTCAGTTGCCACCTGCTAACGACTTGTATATTACGGCACTACGTTGTCAAGCGGTTCTCAATAAACGCGCCGACTGTTCCAAACTAGACGACCCCGATAACGCCCTCTGTGGTATTTGTATCAAGGGTGGAACCAAAATAGACGGAAGTAGTCCTAATACATTTATTGGAGGATTATTATCGCTCATTCGCGACCGTAATGACGCGATTGATGCCGCTGCTGGTGGAACTCCTATCTTTCAACCATCACTCGGTAAGTGTCCTCCCGGTATGTTTTATGTAGATTCTGCCTCCTGTACCAAAGCAGTCAATCAACTCAACTGTAAAGAGATTGGTGATACCGGCGGCTTCACCGGCGGTCAAACGATTGAAGGAAACAAAATGCCTCAGGTTTCTTGCGTCCAAGCGCCTATCGCCGGCAGCGATGTTTTCTTATATGCTGACCCCGCAGCTAAAAGTTATCCAGTCGTACTTCGTGTAATTTCACCATTTGGAACCGGTATAACCAAGATAGTTGTAACCCATCAGCAGAGCGGAAAGACTTATAGTGCCGACAATGGAGGCAATCCAGGTCAGGAATTTACTCTCACCTTGCCATCCGTCCAGGAAGACGACACAGTGACTGTATTAGTCGCCCAGGAAACGGCAAATCGTACAAGTGGTGGCGGTAGTACCTACCCAGAAGTGTTCCAGACTACAGAAGTTGTTAATGGAAATTCCAAAACATACAGTGTTGATGACGGAAAGGCGTTATGTAAGCGACTCGGTGCCAATTTGGCCACCTCCGTTCAACTCAAAAATGCGCTTGATAATGGAATTCAATCGGCGAACTGTGGTATTGTAGCAGATCAATCAAATTCTATGTACGCCTCACAAACCGGCTCATCTACATTTAAATACATTCCTATCGGTGGTGCTCCTGGATACGGTGGGTGTGGAACTGGCAGTGCTAATGCGGTATGGTGCTACGGTCCTAAACCGGCCGCAGATTTAACGAATCCTTCTGTGGCCGCCATCATTAATACCAAGATTGCTAACTGGTTTCAGTCATACGGCCCACCTCAAGGACCAAGTACCTACAGTCAGTACAGTCAGCAGGGTGCCAGCGATCCTCCAGGAAATTCTAAACGTGCCGTCATTATTCAATGGGAAATGCAGGGCTCTAAAAATCGTACCGTTCCATTTATGCAAACTATCAGTATGGTTAACGGATTTCCTATAGCACCCGCAGCAGGTTCCGGTGTCACTTCTCCTCTCTATCTCGCCGGTCCATTTACCGGCAGCTCTGTCATCTCTGGTCCCGCCTGGAATTCGAACATGGCTATGTTGAAAAATCAGTTCTGGTATTGGAGTACTAAATATAATTCACAGACTGTTGTGTTTACAGCACAGGTTCCAGGTTATCTCCACGACCCATTTTATACCGAAGATATTGATACCGCACCACAGGGCCCTCTCATCGCCAATCAGGCGACCTCAGCACTTCTCAAAACATCACCTTGTATGGCGGACGACCAGAAACCTGGCTCCTACAGTCCTGCTTGCTTGCTAGAATTGTATCAGGGTGCTGGCGGTATTCCTGGCAAGGGAACCCTCTCCACCGACAACGGCGGCTTATCGCAACTCAACGGATACGGAGACTTGAATGCTATTAGTACATACTTAGACGGTTTGTATAATGCCGCAACGCTGGGCAAAGACGCAAACGGTAATGTTCTCAGTTACGATTTGCCAACCCGTTTGAAGGCGATGAACGCTGCCGCCCAACAATTATTCGGTTTTGATATTCTCAATCCATGCGAATTAATTGTAGATAACGCCGATGGTTCGGTTGGAGTTGTAGCATCACCAATGTCTAACGTAACCGTTGAATGTTTACAATATTTATGGCTCAATACCGGCAGCGATAAGAGCCGTATGGGCTCTACCGGTACCATTTACGATTCAACATATGTGAATATACAAGATAGATTCAGTGGTTTGTTGAATACGGAAAGTACACCGGCCCGTCGTGCGCAGTACCCCTTCCAAACATGTCAGTTGACTGGTACAATGGCTCCAATTAAGAACGGACAGCCCGATAAAACGGTCATCAATCAATTAATGAGTCTATCCAGCCTTATGGAAATCCAGGACTTTTTCAATAATATTTTCCAGACTGCCAATAACTTCGGTGGTACATTTGATGCCGGTACAGCAGATAGAGCAGCGGCGCAAGCCAAGGCTATTGAGCAGTGCTACGGTTTCAAACAAGCAAAGGATACTACACTCGGTTACGGATGTAAATAAAAACTGTATTATATTTTTTCAATAATATATCGTTTTACGATAAACTATTGAATAAATAGGGATGATTTTTGGAGTCGTACTAGGATTAATTATTCTAGTCCTGCTGGCGGGACTCGCTTATTTTAGTCATAATTATTACTATAGCGAAGGATTCGCCGATTTACTTGACACCGAAACACCCTTTTTACGCTCTCAAGAGGTGACCTATCAAAATTACGAGAAAGGGGTGATAACGAATCCAGGCGTCAACGATATGACATCAGCATTAGCGGTCCCCGATATTTTTTTAGATATGGATAATGCTGACGCAGGTGTCTTATCAAAGCGTCTTGTTCCCGACCCTACAAACGGCTATACAAAATACGATGACGAATTCTGTCGTTCTGCTCTTCAACCGGCCAACTTACCCAGACATCTACGAGGGGCGAGAGACGGCTGTGGCTGGTGGTATGTAGACGACCCCTCTTTGACTTCAGTCGGTGTGCTCGGCACCCAGAGTGGACCGGTCTTTCAGGACGGTCTTGCCGGTGGTGGACGCTGGATTTGGGATCTCAACAAAGCCCAAGAACTTGAAGAGATTAAGATGTGTAAGCAAGTGACTGTATGCGACTTAATTGATACGAATGCCGTTCACGGACGCTGTGGATTCTGTCCTACATCCGGTTATGCCATACCCGTAAAGAGTGACGGAACAGAAAAATATATAAATAACGTCGCCGCAACTTGCGGAGTTCCAGTTCTTATGGACGGAATAGATTGCGAACGATACCGTGATAGAATGCGAGTTGTCACTGCCGCTGATGGAACCAACTGCCAGCGATTCGGCAAACCCTCAGACGACCGAAAACTTCGTATTTACGATAAAGATGAATGTGATAATTTTCAGGGTGTATTGTCCGCTGACGGTCAATGTACCAGCCCCATCGGCGTAAATTACAGTGAAGACTGTGCCGACCTTAATAGACCAACAACAAATCTCTGTCTTCCAGATGCGAACGGCCGACTCTCCACCTCATGCCTCGTCAGCATCGCCAAGGGTCTCGGTTATACCACTCGTGGTGCTATTATGCGTATTTTAAAAAGCAACGGCGAAATGAATAATACCGATCGCGTGGCAGCCGCACAATTAATGAATGTCGGCGTTGAAATACCTGATACAATTTTGAGCGGCGGAGAGGGTGCCGGCATTGGAACCGTCGGTGGCAAAATAGATAAACATACCGCCGCCAATCTGTATATGGCAATCAAACAGCAAATTCGTATCGGCATTCATAGTCGTGTAAGAAAAGCGGCCGAATGGTTTGTCGTCGGCACCAACGACTTTGACCCATGTAGTTTTGATAATGACGAAAAAGGTCCGTTCCCCCTCATATGCGTACAGGAATTATGGCGCACAAACGGTTGCCAAGCGGCCGGTAGTGATTATCCACAAACCGAAGCCGATTTGACAAAATACGGTTCTATGAGTTGGGGTCAATTATCCAATATGTTTGCCTCATTTTATAATTCAATGAGTGCTGGAGACGAAGCGGAGGCGCAAGATGCCGCAGTCAAAAAATGCCTCGGCATAGATGTCACTCGCACCACTCCTCCTTCCTGTACGGCTGTTAACTTGCCTGAGCCTTCCTACACAGATTTAGGATGTTGGGGCGATTACTTCACTCGTGCCTTAACCGGACCGCCTCAACAATACGGTTATACCGTGGAAACGTGTTATGAATTTGCGAAAACAAAAGGGGCAACACTATTCGCTCTACAGGATAACGGCTGGTGTGTAACGAATAACCCAGGCGATAACTATAAGTTATATGGTGCTATTACCGGCTCCTGCCCTACTCTTGGCGGACCCTGGAATAACCACGTATACAAGGTAAATAATTAATTTAGGAAAACAAAATAGAGACTACTAGATGAAAATCTGGTTAATTATAATTCTTGTAATTGTTGTCGGTTTGACAATTTTAACCCTTACAAGAACTTCAAAAACAAAGGCGATTGAAGGATTTGCCGGCGGTAATAGTTCTGTACCAACGATGGATAGCTTTTTAAATTCCATCTCCGGTGGTCCAGCCACTACACAGGGATTACAACAGACAGAAACTCCCTTTTTACTAAATGAAATGAACTACTTACAAAATGTGATTGGCAAGGAAGTGATGACGAATGCTGTGATGCCAAATTACGCAAATGTTATGAGCCCAGCAATAAATCAGCCTGATGTATATCTAAATTCTCCTGATGACATCACAGTGAATAATCTACAAACCGATAATAATAGTCAATTTACAACTGCCGATATTACGTGGTGTAAGTCGGCGAAGATGCCTGCCAATCTACCACAGCATGTAAAGGGGGCCGCTGTAGGCTGTGGTTGGTACTACATACCTAATCCTAATATGAGTTCCAGCGGTGCTCTCGGTCAGGCGGATGGTCCAATCTATCCCAAGGGTCCTAACAATGATGGTGTAAATGGTATCCCCAATTACGGCAACGGTCAGTGGATTTGGGATTTAGCAATCGCCCAGCAACTTGAAGAAATCAAGAACTGTGCTCGTATCAAGTCATGTATCGCCATAGACGCACCATCGGTCAGTGGTATTTGTGGTTTCTGTGCCTCCTCCGGCGTAGCCATTCCTGCCAACAGAGATGGAACAGAAAAATATACCAAGGATGCGAGTAGCCGTGGTATAACAGCACCTGCTGCCCTCTGTAATACACCTTTACAAATGAGCGGCGCCGAATGTAATAGACCTGCCCCCGCTCCCTACGTGGCTCCTTCAGGAATCAATTGTGGAACCTACGGACATCCCTCAGCCGATTACTCTATCCGTCTTTACAGCCAAAATGAATGTGAAAATCAATTGAATGCCCAATGGAATCAGGATGGAACTTGTTTAGATTCAACTGGTACAAGCTTAAGTGCCACATGTGCGCCACTCAACGGCATCAAGCCAACACCACCTGGTCCCACCATCTGTACTCCAGATTCAAATGGTAACTTGAGTAGCGCTTGCTTAGTCTCACTTGCCCAAGCAGTTGGTCTAACTTCCAAAGGTTCACTCATCAAAATGCTTCAAACACGTAGCGACCCAGAACAACTCGATAAAATAGCAATTCAAATCGTAATCGGCCAAAATATACCTGTAAATCCAGTTTTATATACGGGCGGTGTAATTACAGTTGCCGATGCCATTGGAGCGTACGATAATATTTATAGTTTAATCAAGCAAGGTACCAGCTCTATTGCCCAGCAAGCGGCTATGTGGCTCTGTATCGGTACTACCGAATTTGACCCCTGCGATTTACCAGATGATACTCCAGGTCCCTTCATAGACCAGTGCGTCCAGCAACAGTGGCGTATCGCTGGATGCCAGCCTGCCGGTACTCAATACCCTTCTCAACAATCAACATTGGATGCGCTCAACGGACTCACTTGGGGCAAGGTGAAACAAATGTTTAAAAATACATATGATGCGATGTCGAATTCCTCCGATCCAGTTGATCAGGATGTTTCTGTCTTACGCTGCTTAGGAATAACCACCACACGTCAAACACCACCACCTTGCGTAGGAGTCTCAAGAGATGCTCTCATTCTCAACTTTGATAGCGCCGCATTTGGCACTTCTGCCGCCAAATCTGCCTACACTCAAACAGGTCAATGGGTATCTGTCAATACTCCATATGATGTAACTGTAGTCGCTTCAGGTACAAAAGTTTGCGATGATAAAGGAGTCCAATTTGACGGCACAACAGTTATGGGTACTCCTAATGTCGGTGCTACAGTCAAAGCGCTCATTCCTGCCGCCCCACCTCCACCAATCCTACAAACCGGTTTCTTACCAATCGGTGATGTCGGTATGGGTGTCTATTCTACCGAATATCATCAGCCCTCACCCGCATTTATCATTAACGCCGACCGTAGTGGCTGGCAACCCATCTTCAAACAGATGTACACTGAAATTCCATACGGTACAGTCTACAACGCCACCGTCAAAGGCAACAATTCAGGCATCGTTTATACATTCCCTGTCACAGCCAGCTCTGACGGCAACCAATTTTACGGTGTATTTGCTAATCCAAAAGTCACAAAACCCGATCCTATCTTATTCGTTCAAGATAGTGCTTTACAGATTACAATTCAAAAGGATGCCTCAGTTGGACCTGATGGTAATCCAACACTTCCTGTCAAGTCTGGCCTTGTTATGTGGTTGGATGCTGCGGATAAATCCACAGTTATCGCAAACGGAAACGCAGTCTCTTCTTGGAAAGATAAATCTATAAATGGAAATGATGTCAATCTCACTGGTGGAGGTGCCGGCTCTGTAACATATGCTCCTGGAACCTCACTCACATTTCAATCTGGAGGCATTCTTACAACAACGAATAAAATTAGTGTACCAGCTGGTACTACTGTTTTTGTTGTATGTCAATTCACCGCAATACCTCCAGCAGGTTTAGGTTACGTTTTTGATTTTGCTGATATGCATAACTGGAACGCCCCAGGTGATTTCAGTATCCGCTTTCAAACTCCAACTACACTCGCCGCATGGGATGATAACGATATGGGACGTGCTTTGTACTATGTAAACGGAAATGTATACCAGTACGGAAATGCGATTGGTGTCCCTGGTGGTTTTAATATCATCGCGGGTGTCACCAAAGAAGGTGGAGAATCACGATTCGCCTTGTCTACAACATTCTACGGTCGTTACTTTATAGGTCAAATTCAGGAAGTGATTGTCTATAACCAGCAACTATCAGATCCTGACCGCCAGGCAGTTGAAGGTTACCTGGCCTGTAAATGGAAATTACAGTCTAAATTACCCTCCTCCTCACCCTTTGCCTCCACCTGCCCTCCAGTTCCTCCTAGTGCCTCCGCTGCGCCAATCGGTGAAACTCGCGAAATCTGGATTAACCCCAACATTGATACATGCGAAATCTTAGCCATCTTTACCGGACCAAGTTACAACGAAACCTATACTGCTATGGCAATATACAAGGGTCAGTTGATGATTGCGCTTGATTCAAACGAGAAAGGCTACACCTTCTTTGCGGGTGGTAAAGTGCCCGTCGGCCAATGGTCTCATATCGTTCACGTATACAAAGAAAAGGGAGGCGTTCACGATGTTTATATTAACGGTTTAGGACCGGTCTCAGTAACAGGACTTACTCGTAAAAATCCTGGTGGCTACCTCGGTTATTCAATTGGTGGAGGTTCTAAGGTGAATCCTTTGTACCAGAATACCCCTGTTGCGAAACCATTCCAGGGAGAAATCGGTGCCTTCCGTGTCTATACTCGTCCTTTCGCCATCACCGATGTACAGAACAATCTGGCTGCTACTATTAATACATATGTAGATAGAATACAAATGGCGACTAAAAATGACCCTAATGCCATTGCGATGGCAAACGGAAGCTTTTACGTGCCTATGCTCGGTAATTCAATAAATTATCAGCCATCTCCTTCCAAATAAAATGAAAAACAAAATACTAATGTTATCGTAGAGGAATACTAGATGGCTTTCTGGTTGTTCATAATAGTTATAATGGTCATTGGCTTGACGATTCTAACTTTAGCACATGGTACTAAGTTGAAAGCGATTGAGAGATTTCAAAATACCTCCGGCCCGGCAGGTTCTAATAGTTCAGCACCATCTATGTCCGATTTTTTAAACTCTATTTCTGGTGGCCCCGCTACTACGTCATCTTTTAAAGATACCTCATCCATATTTACAACTAGTCAAGGAAACTACACACATAATGTTGTCGGTCAAGAAGTTTATACAAATGCTGTCATGCCAAACTTTGCGAATGCTATGGATCCACTTGTGAATCAACCTGATATATTATTAGATCAACCAGAAAATATTGTTGTGCGCAACCTTACGGTTGATAATAACAGTCAATTCACACAGGCCGATATTGAATGGTGTAAGTCCGCTAAGATGCCCGCCGATTTACCACCCCACGTCAAAGGTGCCACAGTAGGCTGTGGTTGGTACTACATACCTAATCCTAATATGACTTCCAGTGGTGCTCTCGGTCAGGTGGACGGTCCAATCTATCCTAAGGGTCCTAACAATGATGGACGAAACGGAATTCCCAGCTACGGAAACGGTCAGTGGATTTGGGACTTATCGCTCGCTCAACACTTGGAGGAAATCAAGAACTGCGCACGTATCAAGTCGTGTATCGCTATAGATGCTCCCTCTGTCAACGGTGTATGTGGTTTCTGTCCCTCCTCCGGTGTAGCCATACCTGTCTTAGTTGACGGTACTGAGAAGTACCCTAAGTCTCAAACAAGTCGTAATATAACTGCGCCGGCGGCTATTTGTGATACAACTCCAATTATGAATGCCGCCTCCTGTCCTGTACCCGTCGCAGCGCAAAAACCGCTCGTTTTACCTAACGGTGTAAACTGCGGCGTTTATGGATACCCCTCTCCCGATTACAGCATTCGTCTCTACAGCAAAGATGAATGTGAAAACAAAATGAACGGTATTTCATACGCTGATGGAGAGTGTTTGGTTTTGGGTGGCAATGGACAGGCGGATGGAAGTTACAGTGCTATGTGCGCCGCTTTGAACGGTGTAAAACCTGTTACACCTGACCCAAGTATTTGTAAACCTGATGTGAATGGCAAACTCTCCAAAGATTGTCTCATTTCACTCGCAAAAGCGGTCGGCTACACCAATCAAGGTTCAATTCTCCAGATATTACAGACTGGCAGAGAATTAGGCCAACTTGATAAAGTTGCTATTCAAATCGTAACCGGTCAAAACGCTCCTGTTTTGCCTGTATTATACCAAGGTGGAATAATTACAACCTCTAATGCCATTGCTTACTATGATAATATTTACAGTTTGATTAAGGGCGGTAAGACTCCTCAAGTACAGCAGGCTGCTATGTGGCTCTGTATCGGTACTAGCGATTTTGACCCCTGTGATTTACCTGACGAAACACCTGGTCCATTCTTTGCCGAATGCGTACAACAGGAATGGCGTGTAGCAGGTTGCCAGCCTGGAGGTACAGACTATCCTTCTCAACAGTCAACATTAGATGCGCTCAATAATCTCACTTGGGGTAATGTGAAATCTATGTTTAATCAAACTTATAAAGCGATGACTGGCGAAACCGACCCAGTCAAACAAGATATTGCGGTTTTACGATGCTTAGGTATTAATACAACTCGCTCAATTCCTGCTCCTTGTGTCGCTGTCTCAACTGAAGGTTTGATTCTCAATTTAGATAGCGCAGCGTTTAGCAACGCCGATGCGAAAGCGGCTTATACAACCACCGGCGCTTGGAAATCTAAAGGAGGAATGTATATTGGACCTTTAATCGCCTCTGGAACCCGTGTATCCGACAAAAAGGGTGTACAGTTTGACGGCAGCACTGTACTTGGAAGTCCAAATTTATTAGCCCAAGTTTTAGGATTACCCTATGATAGCAAAGTCAAGAATGCTCCTGATCCCAGCCAAGTTACCACACCTCCTCCACCAACTCCACCTGGACCAATTTTGGAGACATGGTTTTTACCAATCGGTGATATTGGTATGGGAATTAATAGCACAGAGCAACATTCAGCCGCACCATTCTTCTTAATTAATGCTGACCGTGCTGGTTGGCAACCAATCTTCAAACAGATTAATATGGATTTGGCAAACGGTATTCCATATAATGCTACAGTAACCGGTAATAACTCTGGTATAGTTTATACTTTCCCAATAACACAATGTGCCGATGGTAGTAGTTGGGTTGGATGGTTTGGTAATCCAACTATCACAAAACCAAATCCAATCTATTTTGTCCAAGATTCGGCTCTCAAATTCAAAATTCAAAAATATGTTCCACCCAGCTTTGACCCTCTCGTTCCCATTATCTCAGAAACACATCCTTGGGGTGATTGCGGTTACCCTGGCGGTTACCTTGGCATGAATCTCAACGGTCCTTACGATGATAGAGCAATTTATTACATTGGCGCTTGTGTTGGAAATTACATAGACCAAGAGACAGCAGACAAGATCACCGACCTTGTTTATAAACCAAGTATTAATTCACAAAAGTTAAAGATGAAATTTATTACACAAAACGGTACAGAATGGAATGGTGGTACATTATACGGATTCGGTTCCGCATTTGGTCAGCTTTACGCCTGGAATTACCTATTCAAACGAATGGATGGAACTGGCAACGGTCCTGGTGGTGGTACAGTTCCTCCCTTCTACCAGACAACACCTGCCGATACGGCTTGGTGGAATGCATTAATGGCACAGGGAGCTCCATACAATGTCACTTTTGAATTAAGTGTTGATGCTGCTGCTCAAAATATAATTGAAACTCGTGAATTATGGATTAACCCTATTAACAGCACATGTGAAATCTTGGCCATCCTCACCGGTCCAACATACACAACCAGTCATACAGAAATGGCGTTATTCAAAGGTAGTTTGATGATTGCGCTTGACTCAAATGAAATAGGATATACCTTCTTTACCGCCGGTACAATTCCTATCGGTCAGTGGTCGCATATTGTCCATGTATACAAAAACGACGGAACCAATGAAATTTACATTAATGGAGCCGGTCCAGTCGTCAAGAATGGTCTAACCCGTAAAAATTACAACGGATATTTCGGCTACTCACTCGGTGGTGGTTCTGCTACCAATCCACTCTCTCAAGCCCGTTCTGCTGCCATGCCATTCCAAGGTGAAATCGGTGCCTTCCGTACCTACCAGCGTGCCTTTAACTTGGTAGACGTACAGAACAATCTCAATGCCGAAATCAATAACTACGTCAATCAAGTAGAACAGGCAACGAAGAATGACCCTAATGCTTTAGCGATGGCAGCCGGTCAGTTCTATATACCTGCTCGTGGTCCCGCCATAAATTACCAGGCCTCCCCAACCAAGTAAGGTGGTCTGCTTTTAGTCTATATATGCCTGGATTCCAGACAATTATAGAAAAATATGAAGTTGGCAGGCGCCCCAAGTCGGCGTCGTAAATTGTGCTATTTCTAAGTGCGTAGCCGCACGTCGTGGTGGCCTGAATCCCTTAATATTCTCCGCTTTTACGGCGTATAAAAAGTTCGCTGCGACTTCAAACATATTATCGTAATCGGGCTCGGCCGCCGTTTTATACATAAGTGTTCGCTGCTGTTTTTCGGTCACATATTTATCTAGAGCGAGTGAATAAACCGCTAAATCCATAGATTTAGGAATCGGTCCATCAGCGTCCAACTGATATGGTGCTGTACCGGTGTGAAAAATCTCTGTTATATCCTGCTCGCGCTTTGCGAGTAATTCACTCAATTTAGAACCTAATTCGGTATTACCACTCGATGGCTTTACATATCCTGATCCCTTCGCTTTTAATCGTATGGCGCACGACATTGGCTTAGTTTTCTCTATTTAACACTTGTAAAAAATGAAGCCTAAAGTTTTCCGCAGATACATACTCAATGGCCGAACGAAAATTAATTTGTATAGACATTGCCTGCGGGCGAACTCTTTACAGCCGCACAGTTTATACCGAATATTTGCCGACTACCGAAGAGCTCAATTTCTACTACCGAGACCTCTGCGGACTTAGCGATTCTATAGTCAGCACTACAGTAATAGACGTCCCGCCCGATTTTAATCAAGCGTTGGTCGCATTTAGCGAACAGATTCCTACTCGCTTCCCTGCTTACGATATAACGGCGACGCTGGATGAAGCGGATAAAATTGCGAAATACCACGATTATATCCAGAATTTGAGTGAAATGGAGAAGTCGCGAGCCAAACTCCAGGTCCATATCCAAACGCCTGCGACTGTTTTGGGACCTACACCTGTTGCTACGGCTGCTGCTACGCCAACCAGGCCTGTCCTCAAACGGCACGGCTGGGTGCGGGAAATCCTGGCCTCTCTTGAAAGTGAAGAGGAGATGAGTGAAGAGTTGGTGGTCGTTGAAAATGATGACCTCGTCCCTCACGCTTGGATTTTGACGCCCTCGGTAACTAGTGTTCGTGTTGAACGGGGCAGTCGTATATTGCTTGATGTTGCGAAAGGAAAGCAATGGGAACGCTTGCTCGGCAGCAGTCTTTTCCCAGATTTTCTGGTGAGCCGTCGTATCTCTACGCAAACCTGGCTTTTCCAACACGAAACGGCAGATGCTCTACTTCGTGCGACGCTCGCCTTCTACCTCGCCTCCCAAAATGCCACCGTTATCGGCGGACTCAGCGACTGGATTCCTATTGCCGAAAAAGAGTTCGCCTTGCTGATGAATACGTTTAAGAAAATTAAGGTGAACGAACGGGTTTATACAAATCAGGCAGACCCTAAGCATGTTTACAATATCATAAACTCTATTGAACTCCGTTGTCTCGCCTCTAAGAGCACCAACCCAGAAATATCACCGCTTTCCATACATGTCTTTCGTAAATATTTCAACTATGTTGCGCAGGCACTCAGTATACCGCCTGAAAAATACCAAAACAACGAAGGGATTAACCAAATCCTACGTCGTTGGGAACGAAGCGAACTCGGCTTCCGTGCCGATGTTGACCCCATAATTCCTGAATGGTCTAAAATGTGGAATTTGATTATGAACGGAAATCCAACGGTTGAACGAGTTTCGCTATTTCTGGCAACTCTTGATGCGTGGAATCCCATAGAAGGAATTCGTTTATCACAGGAACAGTGTGTCAGCATAGCAAATCAATGGATAAAGGTATTTATTGTGAATGAAACAGTTCCTGGTGATGATAAGAAATATGAGATTGCCCTTGTATTATATGATGAAACACGTCGTTGGTGCCTACAGTATTTACCCGTTGCTTTATTTGAAAAGATTCTACGAGTTGATAGAATGATTCGTGATATTTATGTTACTTCTGGTTTTAAACTAGGAAAACCGCATAAATTACAAACGATAGTAGGCTTGAAACTTCGTAATCCATCCAAAAGGACGGTGTACGAAGGACGAGTTGTTGAGAAAGGCCCAGATATACCTGAGCCAAAAATGTGGCCGGATCATCCGTATAAACCGAAAAAAGCGGCAACACCCACCTCTATGGGAAAATACGTAGGTCGTCCGCCTAAAAACGGCTCTATGGCTGATAGTTTACGTAAGGGAATTATTACCCTTATGAATCCTGACGCTGCCGCTGCTGGTGCTGGTACTGCCGCTGCCGCTGCCGACGGCGCCAGTAGTTCATCATCTGTCTCAAGTGCCGAAGAGTTGGGTGAACCTCCAGAAGGTGAAAATGAACTTATTATGAATCTAGGCTCAGTTTAATTCTTTAAAGTATTTGCCTGCTGCTGTGTATAATTTGAATCTTGTACGCTATTTATCTGTTTGTTGTAATTTATGTATGTGGTATTTGTATCATTCATCTTTTTGTACGATGCTACCATATTTTGATATGTATTACCGACCAGTTTTGAAAATTCGTTCAATTTATCCTGGGCTGCTGACAATATAGAATAATAACCTTGTTGCGCATCAGTTAGACCTGCTGAAGGGTACGGAACTGGAAAACTATACGCTGTATTTACATACTGTTGATTTTGAAACGATTCTAATTGCGGACCGTAAATTGTTGTACAATGAAGATTTGCTTTGTCATTATCCTTATTTTGGTCCTCTTCACTTTCGTCTTTGAATCCATTTATATTTTTTGTGTAATCCGCCTTACATTTCTCTAACTCGGCATTTATTAGCACATTGTGAATATACATATTCAAAAAATGTGCGGTTCCTTCAATATTATTACAGTCGGTGAGCCACGATTTGAAGGTTGGGCTTTCCATTGTCGCCGAAAAAACCTTGATTTTACCCTGGAGATTTTGGGCTAAATTATCTAGTGTAGCAGGTGCTATCTGTGTTGCGTCCTGGAATCCTTCATCGGTTGGCGGCGCAGAGACCTGACTACAATCTATCATACCCTTTTCGTTATGACGATATAAGTAGAGATTTATGTTATTTAACCATGAGTTTTCGGCATTTTTAGCACGAGTTTTTTGTAATTCTCGCTGTTGGTTTTGTGGCAACTGATACTCGGCCTGATCGGCCACCTCTGCCGCCTTACTCTTGATATACTTATCATGAACTCCTTTGTAGATAGAACAGGTCTGGGCTTTCATATTTTGAGTATTATTCATTGAATCGTCCAACTGCTGTAAATACATGTCAAACTTTGTATTCATCTCAATTAATGATTGATTGATATGATTATTGACTGCGTTCGCATCTTGAAAATGTTCGTACGCATTTTTTGGTCCAGTACAACAAGAGATATGCTTTGTTAAACCGATTAAAAAAGAGACGGATATGGCTATAATTAATAGATATATGATATACATTATAATATCAACCCAAATGCTACGCTGTGCGGTAGGCATCCCTAACTATTAAGGATATAATCAAATAGAGTGGAAAGATTAGAGAATGTACTCTATATACAAACGAGGCGGGTATCCCGCACCTCCAGTACTTCCTGTAGGTAATAAATACTGTCCGCCTATTCCGGGTATCGTACCACTTACAATAGATATACAGCCAAAATATTCAACAATTACGGCTACATATTCAACATTTCTATCAACAATTACGTATCCATCAACATTTATATCAACAATAAACTATCCATCATCATTTGTTTCATCTCTAACCTATTTTAACGGTTATGTATCAACACCTATCAATTATGTAGCGTTAGGAAATTCGTATAAATCGCTGAGTGAATCGGGGCGCATGGTGGAACAGCAATGTACTACAATGTATATAAGTAACGCACCTGTTCCTGTACAAAGAGGAAGTAGTAATAATATTCCCTACGTGAATAACATCCCTACTCCTGCCTCCGCAACAACATTAAGTATTCAAAATGCTGTATTATTTGCTGGATATAATCCGTATAACCCGGCTACAAGATTTACGCAATATCGTTTCGCAGATACAGTTTTGCCCCCTAATCCATCTTTTAACACAGTCACCACAATTTCATATATTTCTTCAACAAATACTTTTATCTCAACGACAACATGCCAGGCTCCTATAACAGTCCCCAATCCAGGCGTCATAACACCTTGTCTACAACCTTTGGTATTTCGGGGCTCCGTAGAAAATGTTGGGCCCATCTAGAAGAAACATGCCTACCACGGACTTTTCTGCCAGTCTTACTACTGCTCGTCGTAGACAGCTCACCCTCTATTCATGGCGTCTCAATGACCAATACCCACAGAATCCAGTTACTAAAATATCGGAACAGGCTCCATCCCACGGTAATCGTCTCACTGGACCATCCTCCGAAGTTCCTTTAGCCGCGCGTTTGGGTGCCATTCTTGCCGGTCAGCCTAACAACAACGTCTTTCCTGGTGTCGCTGCCTCCTGCCCAACTACTGCGTGCGCCTCTTCTCCAGTTACATTACAGGGCTTTGTACGTAACTCTCCGGCCAATGCGCGTTCTCTCGGTGGCTCCGATAACTCCTAAACTACCTAATTTATTGATAACGTGTAACTTTGTTACAACATATCAAAAACGGCTCATAAGTCCATTGCTGTTATTATATACCGGCTCCAATGAGGATCGGCACATGTAAAAAAGGGTGAGGGCAGTAGCACCTTGTATGAGTGCAGCCAAAAAGGAGGCAACGAGTACCGGCGTTGATATCTTCTTGTAGAGAGTCAATGTGGCCAAGGCCGTTAATACACTGATTACGGCGCCCGCAGCGAAAAAATAGCACCAGTTGTATGCCCAGTTAGGTCTAGATTCCATTTCTATTTATTGTTGTTTTTTTATTTTTTGTTTTGTTTTGTTTTGTTTTGTGTTTATGCGCGAGCAGCGGTCTTCTTTACTACCTTCTTGGCAGAGGGAGCTGGTGCGGGAGCAGGAGCGGGAACGGGTTCAACCACTTCTTCTTCATCTTCTTCGTCGGCTTCAGCTTCATCTTCACCGTCATCAGCAACGAAGGCAGCAGTAGAAGGAGCAGGAGCACTATCTTCATTGTCGTCATCTACGAACGCAGGGGCATTTGTAGAAGTTTCAGCGGCCTGGTCAACACGGGCTTGGACAAGCTTCCAGCTGATACCGAACTTTCCACCAGCGACCCAGATGCTAGTGGCATCAAGGATACAGGTCACTTCAGCACCGCGACGGAGAACTTCCATTGGTGTGACGCCTTCAATCTTGCGATTTTGGTCGTCGTAGAGCATTGCGTCAAAGGCATCTGAGTTCTTGTAGTTCTTCTTGATGGCGACCGATTGGATAGGAGAGCGATCCTTGCCTTCCTTGTCCTTGCCGATACGAATGCTCTTGGTGTAGAGGGCAGAGACGGTTTCACGGCTGACACCACGGAGACCAAGCCAGTTGGCAGAGTTCTTTACACCTTGGTCAATGACGTAGTCGTCAATCTTCCGGAGCATATCATAATATGCTGCGACCTTTGGGTTGGTGTCGCGAGTACGGAAGTCAAGATTGAGCTTGTACTTGCCATTGCCTTGGAAGTCACCAGAGTCAAATGGAATAACCATACGAGGTGCTTGGACGCGGAGCTTGCCATTACCGTAGTTGAGGTAGACGATGGCAGCAGGTGAGTTATCAAGTTGCTTCTTGGTAGCATCAACCTTGAGATTGGAAAGGGAGAAGTT
>Ga0208105_1000178_pt1 | contig 25796 bp, 30 predicted proteins | sample CryBogCBE16Jul07_FD_184574 | JGI IMG/M metagenome (GOLD analysis project Ga0208105, IMG submission 184574) | Freshwater microbial communities from Crystal Bog, Wisconsin, USA - CBE16Jul07 (SPAdes) | ecosystem: Environmental > Aquatic > Freshwater > Lake | place: Crystal Bog, Wisconsin, USA... | reverse complement strand
GTGAGCGCGACAAAGGCTAGCAATGCGGGCTCTGAGCCCAGCGGCAACAGTGTCGAGGCCAGGAAGCTGATCAAAAACACCGCCCCCAACCCAACCTCCGGCAAGGCAAGCCAATTCAGTAAAGACTGCATGAAATATTCCAGAACGCACCTTCATTGGTTGAGAGTTACTCGTAAAGCCAGCGTCGAACACACCGTGAGTTGTGAGTTTTATCAGTATGGCGACAGCATGGGATAATGTCACATCAGGCCATAAGCCGATGCCCCACCCCCAGGAAGATCATGTCCACAGATTATCTCAAGCGTATTCTGACCTCAAAAGTGTATGACGTCGCGGTCGAGACGCCTCTCGAGTTCGCGCCTCTTTTATCAGCAAGAACAAATAATCGCATGCTGCTCAAGCGCGAAGATACACAACCGGTCTTTAGTTTCAAGCTGCGCGGCGCCTACAACAAAATGGCGCATTTGCCAGCCGCAGCACTCGCACGCGGCGTGATCGCGGCTTCCGCTGGCAACCACGCCCAGGGCGTCGCCCTCTCGGCGAAACGGCTAGGTTGCAAAGCGGTCATCGTGATGCCAACCACAACACCAGGCGTAAAAATTGATGCGGTGCGCGCCCTGGGCGGTGAGGTGGTGCTGCATGGCGAAAGTTATAACGATGCATTCGAGCACGCGCTGACGCTTGAGAAAAAAAACCACATGACTTTTGTGCATCCTTTTGATGACCCCGATGTGATTGCCGGACAGGGCACCATTGGGATGGAGATTTTGCGTCAGCACCCTGGCCCGATTGATGCGATTTTTGTCGCGATCGGTGGAGGTGGTCTGATCAGCGGCATTGCGGCCTATGTTAAGCAGTTGCGCCCTGAAATAAAAATCATTGGCGTTCAAACCGTGGATTCAGACGCCATGGTTCGCAGTGTCAAAGCCGGTCGCCGGGTGCACCTCACAGAGGTTGGCCTGTTTTCTGACGGTACCGCTGTCAAACAAGTAGGCGTCGAGACGTTCCGCCTTGCGCGCGAGTATGTTGATGATTACGTACTGGTCGATACCGATGCAATCTGTGCCGCACTGAAAGATGTTTTTCAGGACACGCGCAGCGTGCTCGAACCCGCAGGCGCACTGGCTCTGGCCGGTGCAAAACAGTATGCCCTCGATCACAAACTGAAAAATAAAACACTGGTGTCAATCGCTTGTGGCGCGAACATGAATTTCGACCGTCTGCGTTTTGTTGCTGAGCGTGCTGAGGTTGGCGAATCCCGCGAGGCTGTTTTTGCGGTGACGATGCCCGAACAACGTGGTAGCTTCCGTACTTTTTGCGAGCTCGTAGGTAATCGCAACGTGACTGAATTCAACTACCGGATTTCAGACTCCAGCCTCGCGCATGTTTTTGTTGGTGTGCAGGTGCAAAGCCCCACCGAGGCAGACAAGATCGCCACGACTTTCCGTAAAAATGGTTTTGCCACACTGGATCTGAGTCACGACGAGATGGCCAAGACGCATTTGCGTCACATGGTTGGCGGGCGCTCAGGCATGGCAGATAACGAACTGCTCTACCGGTTTGAGTTTCCTGAGCGGCCTGGCGCGCTGATGCGTTTTTTGAACTCAATGAAACCAGACTGGAACATCAGTCTGTTTCACTACCGGAACCAGGGCGCGGACTATGGGCAAATCCTGATTGGTATTCAAGTTCCCGCGGGTAACAAAAAAGCCTTCAAGGCCTTTTTGGAAGAAGTCGGTTATCCGCACTGGAACGAGAGCGAAAATCCCGCTTACAAACTTTTCCTTTAATCATTCGCCCTCAAACTCGCACAGGCTGAAAAAAGGTGTCTCGGTCTGTGCGATCAGTCTGGAGCCACCCAGTTCAGGCAAATCAATAATTGAGAGCGCCTCGACTACATTGCTTCCAAGCTGCTGTAACAACTTGATCGCTGCCAGCATCGTGCCGCCTGTGGCCACCAGATCATCGACCAACAAGACGCGCTGTCCGGGTTTGACCGCATCGATATGCAATTCGACGGCATCATTGCCATACTCAAGCGCATAGGACTGTCCAACCGTTTTATAGGGTAGTTTGCCTTTCTTGCGCACAGGAACAAAGCCTACATTCAGCGCATAGGCCAACGCACTACCTAAAATGAAACCACGGGCATCGATACCGACTACAGCGTCTATGCGCTGACGCATGTGGCGATAGACAAACAAATCAATGAGTCCGCGAAATGCCGTCGGATCTTGCAACAAAGGTGTGATGTCACGAAACATCACACCAGGTTTTGGCCAATCGGGAACAGTGCGGATCAGACGGCGAATCGCATCGAGAGATTGCTCGTGGGCGATAGGTAATTCAGGCAACTGGCTCATTTAACGCGTACCGCAGAAGATACGCGCTTAGCTTTTGCGCGCGCGGCATCGACTGACTCAGCAGTCGCCAAACCAACACCCATACGACGTTTTTTAAACGATTCAGGCTTGCCAAACAAACGGATATCGGTACCTGGTTCGCTAAGCGCCTGTGCGACACCTTCGAATGCAACACCACGCGCGTCAACGCCGCCATAAATCACGCTACTGGCTGCCGGAGCACGCAACGAGGTATCAACCGGCAAGCCAAGCAAAGCACGCGCATGCAGCTCAAATTCGTTCTGAGCTTGTGAAATCAGGGTCACCAGTCCAGTGTCATGGGGGCGTGGACTCACCTCGGAGAACCAGACTTCATCGCCCGCAACAAAGAGTTCCACACCAAAAATCCCCTGGCCACCAAGACTGTTCGTGACCTCGAGCGCAATCTGTTTTGCACGCGCCAGCGCCGTGGCTGTCATAGGCTGCGGCTGCCAGCTTTCGACATAGTCACCATCGACCTGAAGATGGCCGATCGGCTCGCAAAATTTAGTTTCAATCGTTGCGTCCACCGCCCGGGCTCGCACGGTCAGCAAGGTAATTTCATAGTCAAAGTTGATGAAGCCCTCAACAATCACCCGGTCAGCACCAACCCGTCCGCCTTGTTTGGCAATGGCCCAGGCATTGCCCACATCGGCAGGGCTGCGCAGCACTGACTGGCCTTTACCCGAGGAGGACATGACAGGTTTCACGAGGCAGGGGAAACCGATTGCTTTGGTGGCCTCTTCGAGCGACTCAACCGAGTCAGCAAAACGATAGGGAGAAGTCGGCAGGCCAAGTGTTTCAGCAGCCAGCCGGCGAATACCTTCGCGATTCATGGTGAGCTGCGCGGCACGGGCGGTGGGTGTGACACGCACCGTCCCGGCAGCCTCGAGTTCGACCAGCAAATCAGTCGCAATCGCTTCGATTTCAGGAACAATCACGTGAGGACGCTCTTTTTCAATCACTGCGCGCAAAGCCTCGCGATCGGTCATGGCGATCACATGACTGCGATGGGCGACCTGATGCCCCGGGGCATCGGCGTAACGATCTACTGCAATGACCTCCACACCAAGACGCTGCAAAGCGATAATGACCTCTTTACCCAACTCCCCAGAACCAAGCAGCATCACACGCAACGCTGTGCCAGAAAGAGGTGTTCCGAGGGTTGGCGCGTAGGCCATAGGGGTGACAGCGGTCATAAGTAATTCCTAGTTTGCTCGTTGCAGGCGTCATGCATCAAATTATCCGTCAAGAGTGCCACATCAAACCTTAGCTGGCAACTCTTGCCCCACCAAGGCTCTGAAGTGTTTAAAATCGTCTAATGCCATTAAATCAGCACACCCTCGTAGCTGCCGCCCTGAGTTCCGCGCGCCAGACACTTAAGCTCGAAGCACAAGCCATCCTTGAACTACAGGAGCGGCTTGGGGATGAGTTCGGCCGCGCCGTCGAACTGATGCTCGGCTGTCAGGGACGAGTCGTCGTATGCGGTCTGGGTAAAACAGGTCATGTGGCCCGAAAAATTGCGGCCACCCTGGCCTCGACAGGTACACCAGCTTTTTTTCTGCATGCGGCTGAGGCCGTCCATGGCGATATTGGGATGATAGGCGCGCAGGACTTGCTGATCGCCCTGTCTTACTCGGGAGCTGGGCAGGAAGTGTTAAGCATCTTGCCGGCAGCCCACCGGCTCGGTGTCAAAGTCATCGCCATGACGGGTAACCCGCAGTCCGAGCTTGCCCGGTTGAGCGATGTACATCTCGATGGCAGCGTAGCTCAGGAGGCCTGCCCCTTGAATCTTGCGCCGACCTCCAGCACCACCGTCGCGCTGGCGCTGGGTGATGCGCTGGCCGTTGCCTGCCTCCAAGCACGAGGTTTTGGCGCGGAAGATTTCGCGCGCTCCCATCCTGGCGGTGCGCTAGGACGCAAGCTGCTGACTCGCGTCTCCGACGTCATGAAAAAAGGGGTCGCGCTACCTACCGTGAACCAGGACGCCACGATTTTTGAGGCGCTTGAAGAAATCTCCCGTAAAGGCATGGGCATGACAGCGGTGATAGATCGTGCAGGTCAGGCGATCGGTATTTTTACCGATGGTGATCTGCGCCGCCTGATTGAACGGGTGGGTGATATTCGCGGTTTAACCATTGCCGATGCGATGACCAAGAACCCACGCCTGATCGCTGCAGATGCCATGGCTGTTGATGCCGCGCTGATTATGGACAAACATCGGCTCAACCAGATACTCGTCGCCGACGACCAGGGCAAACTGGTGGGCGCCACCCATATGCATGACCTGATGGCCGCCAAGGTCGTCTAGACAACACATGAAAAAAAACAATACTCTCAGTCATCCGGCCGAAGCACTCGTGCTCTCGCGCATACCTGCTGCCACCCGCGAACGTCTGGTCAATCTGCGACTGATGGTGTTTGATGTGGATGGTGTCCTGACCGATGGCAGCCTCTGGTACGGCGAACAGGGTGAGGTGCTCAAACGCTTTAATGTCCAGGATGGTCATGGACTCAAAATGCTCACCACCAGCGGTATCAAAGTCGCGCTGGTCACTGGTCGCGAAGGCCCGGTTGTAGACCGGCGCGCTGCCGAACTTGGCCTGGGTGATGTGTTGCAAAATGTCCGCGACAAAGGCGCAGCGCTGACGACTTTAGCTAAACGCCACCATCTCAAACTCGACCAGATTGGTTTTATGGGGGACGATCTGATTGATTTACCTGCGATGCAACGCGCAGGCTTCGCAGCCTCTGTACCTGAAGCCCCAGCCTATATTGCCCAGGCAGCCCACTGGGTTTCGACCCGTGCGGGTGGTCATGGCGCAGCGCGTGAATGCTGCGACCTGATTCTTGCCGCGCAACAACGGCTGGGCCAGTTTTTTCAGCCCGGGCTGCTCGGCACGGGCGTAGTTCAATAAGGCGCGCATGAAAGAAAGATTCGCCCTGATTATTTCTATCGGTATCCTGTGTGTGCTGGTGATGAGCACCTGGTGGGCGGCCGATTATGCCCAGCGTGCCGTGGATATTGACCCACCCTCGCGCATGACGCACGAGCCAGACAATTGGGCAAAAACTCTCGTTTTGCTGCGTACCAACCCGCAAGGCGAGGTGATCCAAAGGCTCGAGGGAGATCTGATGGAGCACTTCCCGGATGATAATTCCTACGAAATCCTCAAACCCCGTGCTTTTGCGCTACGGCCAGAGAATCCTCTGATCATTGCCACCTCTCGCATCGCCACGATCTACGAGGATGGTGACCGGATCGTGATGCACGGTGATGCGGTGGTATTGAGACTAGGCGACAGCACCCGCCAACCCTTGAATTTCCGAAGCGACGAGCTCACCATGCTGGTCAAGCAAGACATCACGTACACTGACCTGCCTGCCTCCGCTGTGAGCGGCCGCTCGGTCATGCATGGTGTTGGTATGCGCTATGACAATAACTCGCAAACACTGGACGTGCTGAAATCGACCGATGTGACGATCGCAGCAAAAGATAACCAAAACAACTCTGAACCCGCGCCAAAAGCTAAACCATGATCAGCTCATCCAGAAACGCTTTATCCCGCACGCTGCTGGCAATCATACTCAGCACCACAGCTTGCTTTGGAGTTTTGACTTGCGCCTCGGCCCAAAACAAATCAGCATCAGCTACTGCGCCTGCTGAGCAGCCCAGCACGCAAATTCTTTCCGATACCTTGCACTACGATGACATCAAACGTGAAAGCACTTTTACCGGCAGTGTCGTCATGACGCGCGGCTTAATGACGCTGAACGCTGATACCCTCATCCTGAAAGAAGAAAGCGACGGAGCGCAATTTGGTACGGGAACTGTCAAACCTGGCAAACGCGTGTTTATCCGCCAGGAGAGGCCGGAAAATTTTGAGGTGCTTGAGGGAGTAGGCGAGCGCGTGGAGTACAACGGCCGCGAAGAAATTTTCGATCTGATTGGCCAGGCGATTGTGACGCGCTTTATTTGTGGTCAGCAATTCGATACCGTCAGTGGTGAGAAAGTCCGTTACAGCCAGAAAACCGATACCTACGAAGCTTTTTCGGGGCCAAACTCCGCCAATGCCGGCGGGCGCGTGCGTTCGATCGCGCAGCCTCGTGCCCGCACCGACGCGGCAGTCGCTGCCTGCAGGGCCAAACAAGGCACCCCGACTGGCAATAACCCCAAACCCGCTCTGACTATCCCAAGCACCAACCCCGGTAAAAACTAAGCCCTTTTTCAGCAATTCCCTAAAAATTACGCATGCAACCATCGCCCACGCTCAATCCCGCCCCACCCGCCGCCTCGTCAATCGGGAGCCTGAGCGCGACCGGCTTGCGCAAATCTTACGGTGGCCGCATGGTGGTTCAAGACGTATCGCTCTCGGTCAATAGCGGCGAGGTTGTCGGCCTGCTTGGACCAAACGGTGCGGGTAAAACCACAAGTTTCTACATGATTGTCGGTCTGGTTGCAGCCGATGCAGGTCGTATCGAAATCGATGGCAACTCCATCAGCAGTATGCCAATCCATCAGCGTGCGCGCAAAGGTTTGTCTTACCTGCCTCAGGATGCTTCGGTTTTTCGCCGTCTGACGGTCGAGGAAAATATCCGTGCGGTTCTGGAGCTTCAGTTTGACGAAAAAGGTCAACGTTTTTCCAAGGCCGTCATCGAAGAGCAGCTCAACGATTTACTGGATGAGTTACAAATCGGTCACATTCGCAGCAACAATGCCTTGTCCCTCTCGGGCGGTGAGCGGCGACGCGTGGAAATATCCCGTGCTCTGGCAACACGTCCGAGATTTATTTTGCTCGATGAGCCGTTTGCGGGTGTAGATCCAATTGCCGTGATCGAAATTCAGCGGATCGTGCGTTTTCTTAAAAGTCGCGGCATTGGCGTACTGATTACGGACCATAACGTGCGTGAAACGCTCGGAATCTGTGATCGCGCCTACATTATCAGCGACGGTAAAGTGCTGACAAGCGGTCAGCCGGACAAGATCGTGGACGATCCGTCGGTGCGTCGCGTTTATCTTGGCGAACATTTCAAGATGTAATTTTCGTAGTCCTGCCGATTACTTTTCAAGGCCTGGTTGCTGCGGACTCGCGCAGCGAATGCTGCAGCGCACACCAAAAAGATCCCCTAACTTGCAATAAACCATCAATCTAGTGTTGATTTTCCTGGCCAAATCATTACACTAAGTTCATGACATTTTTATTTAAGGAGTTTGCCTAGACGTTCTTCTCGCGCACATTGCGCAACCCCTTTTTTCCTTTCAAGGAGATTACACATGAACCTGAGCATCAGCGGTCACCATCTCGACGTTACTCCCTCCATCCGGGAATATATCCACACGAAAATGGCACGCGTACTGCGACATTTCGATCACGTCATCGACACACAGGTCATGCTCTCGGTAGAACCTCTCAGGCACCGAGCAGAAATCACCCTTCATGTACGCGGTAAAGATATTCACTGCGAAGCCATCGAAGAAAACCTTTATGCCGCTCTGGACTTGCTGATAGACAAAATTGACCGTAAAGTCATTCAGCATAAAGACCGCACTCAAAATCACAACCATCTCTCTGTCAAACGGCAAGTTTTTGAAGCCGCCTGACAAGGTTTAGCACGCAATTTTTTACGGGCCTCGCGTCCATTCGATTAGCCCGCCTGATGGCGGGTTTTTTAATGCGTGAATCTCCCTGCAATCGCCCTATAATCAAGACCATGAAACTTTTGTCACACATTCTGCCGGTCAGCAATATTCTTTTAGATCTGCCGGCAACCAGTAAAAAAAGGGCCTTTGAGCAAGCCGGTCTGTTATTTGAAAATAACAACGGCCTGGAGCGTGCCGCAGTGTTTGACAGCCTGTTCGCCCGCGAACGACTGGGTTCGACAGCGCTCGGTGACGGCATCGCTGTGCCGCATGGCAGAGTCAAGGGTATCAGGCACGCAACAGCCGCTTTTTTACGCCTCAGTAAAGCAATCCCTTTCGAGGCACCCGATGGTAAACCGGTCAACCAGTTGTTGTGCCTGATGGCGCCCGAGTCGGCTGCGCAAGAACATCTGGATATACTTGCTGAAGTCGCAGAAAGACTATCGGACGAGAATTTGCGCCAACGCCTTGCCTTGGAAACTGATCCCGTCGTCGTACACCGCCTGCTTACTACAGGTTCGGCCTGACCACCCTTTGGCACTGCGCTGACCTACCCCCTAAACGGAGCCGATATGCTGACAGTCCAAGACCTCGTTGACGACAATACCGAAGACATAGACTTTACCTGGATCGCAGGTCAGTCTGCTGCAGACCGCCTGATTCCTGATAACGGGATGGCAGCGGCCGATCTGATTGGTCACCTGAACCTGATTCACCCATCGAGAATCCAGGTCTTTGGTCGTGAAGAAATGGACTATTACAAGCGCTTTGATGTGCGCCGTCGCGTCCACCATGTCGACGAGTTGCTCGCTGGAGGCGTGCCAGCCATGCTGATTGCTGATGGCCTGGAGGCAACTGAAGATCTCATCGAACACTGTGAACTGAACCACGTGCCACTGCTCGGCTCAACAATGCCGACAGCAAAACTGATTGATTTGCTGCGTATCTATCTGAGCCGCCGACTGGCTCCGACCACAACCGTACACGGCGTTTTTATGGACGTACTCGGTCTGGGCGTACTGATTACCGGCGAATCCGGTTTAGGCAAAAGCGAACTCGCGCTCGAACTGATTTCACGTGGTCATGGCTTGGTCGCCGATGACGCGGTTGATCTGGCCCGCACCTCGCCCAATGTGATCGATGGCCATTGTCCGGCGCTCCTGCAAAATATGCTCGAAGTCCGTGGACTTGGCCTGCTCAATATCCGTACGATTTTTGGCGAGACCTCAGTTCGCCGGAAAATGAAACTCAAGCTCATTGTGCATTTGATGCGCGCGACGGCACAAGACAAGTTCGAGCGCTTACCCCTGCAGGACATGACGCAGGAAATCCTCGGCTGTCCGATCCGCAAAGTCATGCTGCAAGTGGCCGCAGGACGTAACCTGGCGGTATTGGTCGAAGCGGCCGTGCGCAATACTATCCTGAAACTTCGCGGGATTGATACACTTTCAGAATTCATGGAAAAACAGGCTCAGGCTATTTCCCAAGGCAACATCTGATGGCTGCACTCAACGTCGTTCTGATCACAGGAATCTCTGGTTCTGGAAAGTCCGTCGCGTTGCGTATGCTGGAAGACGCGGGCTATACCTGCGTGGATAATCTTCCTGTCAGATTTTTGCATGAATTTGTCGCCTCCATGCGTGACGATCCTGCCCGTCGCGTAGCGGTCGCCATTGATGTGCGCTCCCCTGGTGACCTCGACGAACTACCTGATGTGGTGACGGCTTTGCGCGCGATGGGCACGCAGTTACGTGTCGTATTTCTGGACTCCGATGACATTACCCTGACGCAACGCTACTCTGAGTCGCGCAGAAGGCACCCTCTGTCTGATCGTTTAAGTCAGAGTGGACCTGTCCCGACCCTGCTCGAGTGCATTGCGCATGAACGCGAATTGCTCGATCCGCTACGCAATCAAGGACACGTCGTTGATACCTCTGGACTGATACCAGGGCAACTGCGCGCCTGGATCCGGGATCTTGTTCAAGCTGATCGCAGCCCGTTGATACTGACCTTTGAATCTTTTGCCTTCAAGCATGGCGTACCTAAAGATGCTGATCTGGTGTTTGATGTGCGCTGCCTGCCTAACCCGCATTACGACCCTCAACTCCGCCCCCTAACCGGACGAGACAAAGCCGTGGCAGAGTGGCTCGCGAGTTTTGATGATGTTGGCGCAATGATTGACGATATTGAGGGTTTTATTCGTAAATGGCTGCCACGCTATATCGAGGATACGCGTAGCTATTTAACCGTCGCGATAGGTTGCACAGGCGGGAAACACCGTTCGGTTTATATGGTTGAAACACTCGGCCTGAGATTTGCGGATCATCAGCCCTTGTTGCTGCGCCATCGCAACCGACCTGAGTTTGTGTGATGCACCTCACGCCTTCGCCACGATGGCGCATGCTCACTGCATGCCTGTTGCTGGCGCTACTGGCTGCCTGCTCAAGCACAAAAAAAGGTGGTTACTACAAAGACGATGGCCCTGAAGCCAATCCACCCTCCAACCTCGACAAAGTGCCTGACGCGATCCCAAAAATAGAACCACTGGCAAGTGGCGCCAACAAGCCCTACAACGTCTTTGGCCAGGCCTACACCCCGGACCTCAGCGGCAAGCCTTACAAAGTGCAAGGACGCGCCTCTTGGTACGGTAAAAAATTCCATGGCAACTCGACCTCAAACGGTGAGCGCTATGACATGTATGCAATGACCGCGGCTCATACCACTTTACCCATCCCAAGTTATGTCCGGGTGACGCGTGTCTCAAACGGTAGATCGGTGGTGTTACGCGTCAATGACCGGGGTCCCTTTCACAGCGACCGGATTATTGATCTGTCCTACGTTGCCGCATATAAACTAGGCATGTTAGGGCCCGGCAGCACTGAAGTCGTAGTCGAGCGCATCATGCCCGATCAGATTCGTAACTGGCCCACGCAACCCGGCTCGACAATGGTGGCAAATCAGACTCCTGCCACACCTGCCACGCTCCCGGTGAGCACGCTCACAACGAACAACAGCCCCAAGCCTGTCGCGCTGGCTGCAGCGCCTGTACCCTTGCCTGATCCTGCAGAAGCCAAACAACCTCAGACGTCTGCCGCAAACGGCTCCCGCGAGCAAACACGACCGGCTCCTGCTGGCAGCGTGTTCCTGCAACTCGGTGCGTTTAGCGATCCAGCGAAAGCGCAATCGCTTGCAGCGCAGGTGACGCAAAAAATGCCTTCAGGACTGGAGGCACCCGTGCTGGTCGACCGTAACGCAAACAACCTGTATCGCGTCAGAATCGGTCCTTTTGCAAGCCGCGATGCCGCCGTTCAGGCGCTCACCCCGATTCAGAACTCAACGGGTGTAACGCCAAGCTTGTCTTCACCCTGAGTTATTTTTATTCTTGAGCGCCAGAATGCGCGTGTAAAGCGCATCTCGCGATAAGCCCGTTGCTTTGGCAGCGACACGCGCGATATCACGCACCGACAGCGTTTCCAGGAGCGCCTCAAGCCAGGCCTCTGTGCCCGCGGCCTGTTCGATGTCCGCCTCCTCAGCGTGGCTAAGTTCAGGCGGATACACAATCACAACATACTCCCCCTGCTCCCGATGCGCGTCCTGTTCAAACCACGCTTGAGCCTGGGCCATTGGCATGGTCGCGACTTCTTCGAAACGCTTGGTCAGCTCTCTGGCAAGAGCGACACGTCTGGCAGGCCCCACCACCGTTTGTAAATCCTGAATGCTGGCCGCAATACGGTGTGGTGCTTCATAAAAAACTAAAGCGGCAGGCAAATTGCTCCACTGCCGCAGCCAGCGTTGTCGCGCCATCGATTTGGTCGGTGCAAAGCCCGCAAATACAAAACCAGGACTTGCATCGGTCGTGACACCTGTTGCCATGAGCGCAGTAATGACCGCACTGGGCCCGGGTAAGGCAATCACCCTGAAACCTGCAGCAATGACCGCCTGCACCACGATGCCGCCCGGATCACTGACAGCTGGCGCTCCTGCGTCAGAAACCAGAGCTACTCTCTGGCCTGCTTGCAATCGCTCGACAATCGCCAGCGAAGAAGTCTGCTCGTTATGACGATGCGAAGCCATCAGCGGGGTAGAAATCCCCCAGGCATCAAGCAAAATGCGAGTCGCTCGCGTATCTTCGGCCGCAATAATATCTGCGCGACTCAGGGCCTGCCAGGCGCGCAAAGTCAGATCGCCAAGATTGCCTATAGGCGTGGCGACGACATACAAGGCCTGCGCTGGCCAGGACTGCGTATCGACCCGTTCACCGACACGACTCCAGGCATCCGGCAGTTCTTGAAGCGGGACATTTTCAGTCATGTGTCAACCTCAATGTTCAGAATATCTGTCAGTGTAGAGCAAACCCGCAACCTACCCTCTTGTCTGAACAACATGACCCAAGCCGACTCAGGCGAGCTTCAAATTTTCTGGATTGCTCAAGCGGCGCAACAGCGCGCAGTTAAAAATCGCCAGCGGCGTCTGCGCAGCAAACAACCAAACCTTAAAACCAAAAACGCTGCGCCCGTGCGCTCGGTAAAACAAACTACTGGCGATGCCTTCGAAACTCTAGCCTCCCAGCATCTGGAGCGCGAGGGTCTGACCGTTCTGGCCCGCCAGCTCGTTTGTCCGCTCGGCGAGATTGACCTGGTGCTCAGACACCAGCATTGGCTGGTATTCGTTGAGGTGCGAGCGCGTAGTCGGACCTCTCACGGCAGCGCCGCGGCAAGCATTACGAAACATAAACAACATAAGCTTATCCGTGCGGCAAAATGGTATTTACCCGTGCTCACCAGGAACTTTTTTGCTGGAATCACGCCAGCCTGCCGTATTGACGTCGTAACTTTTGACCACGGACACCTGCAATGGCTACAAGATGCAATACGCCTGGAACAAGATAAGTGAGATAATTATTGTATTGGAACCTACGGACTAATACTGTTACAGCTATGGACCTCGCGGCAAAACTGAACGCCCATTTCGAAGACAACATCGCAGCCACACAGCGCAGCATGCAGATGCTCAACGCCCCGATGCTGCGTGCGATTGATCTTTGCTTTGGTTGCGTCACCAATAACGCAAAAATTCTTGCTTGCGGCAATGGCGGGTCGGCTGCCGATGCGCAACACTTCATCGCTGAACTAGTGGGGCGCTTTGAACGCGACCGTTTGCCTCTGGCTGGTGTCGCACTCAACACTGACACGTCGATTCTGACCGCAGTTGGCAATGACTACGGTTTTGAGCAAATATTTTCAAGACAAATCACGGCGCTGGGTCAACCGGGCGACATCCTGGTTGCCATTTCGACCAGCGGTAACTCTGCCAATGTCCAGTTAGCGATTCAGGCGGCACACGAACGGGACATGCATGTGATCGCGCTTACCGGCAAGGGCGGTGGCGCGATTGGAGACATGCTGCTTCCAGAGGATATCCATTTGTGCGTGCCGCACGAGCGCACGATGCGGATTCAGGAAATTCACATTCTTTTGCTTCATATTCTTTGTGATGGCATTGATGCACTTCTACTCGGAGACCCCGCATGATAAAGCCCCTCAAATTAATTCGACCCGTGATGCTGGTGTTGCTATTGACAACCCTGTCATCCATGCTGCAAGGATGCATTGGCGTAGCGATCACAGGGGTTGCCGCCGCTACAGGTATGGTGGTGGTCGATCGGCGGACCGCGGCCCAGCAGGCTGACGACAAACTCATCGAGCTCAGAGTCAATAACCACATGCGCACACGCTTTGGCGATAGCGCGCGGATCAATTCAACGGTCTATCAAGGTGTCGTCTTACTGACTGGCGAGGCCTTGATTGAAGAAATCAAAGTTCAGGCGGGCGAGATCGCACGCAAAGTCGAAAAAGTAAAATCCGTATCAAATCAAGTTGTCGTCGTCCAGGAAATATCACCCTTCTCTGTGATTACGAATGACACCTGGATTACCTCAAAAGTCATGACGACTCTGGCCACAACCAAAGAAATCCCCTCGCGTACGATTATCGTCACTACTGATCGCAGTGTGGTGTACCTGATGGGCATGGTCACTCAGCGCGAGGGTGACCTGGCTGCTTCGGCGGCCGCTCAGGTCAGTGGCGTCAAACGGGTTGAGAAATTTTTCCAGATTATCACTCCCGCCGAGGCTAACAAGCTTGACAGCATGACAGGCGTATCCAAAGGCGCAGGCGCACCTCTGGGCGAATCTGCACCGATCGGCGAGGGCGATGTGCCCGCAGCAGCCCCGCCCGGCTCAGGGGCCGTTGAAGTGATGCCCGTTCAATGAAAAAGCTCTTCGCCCTAATTGTCGTACTAGCCTGCGGTGCGGGAGGCTACTGGTTCGTCTCCCGCCCAATGGTGCAGGCACCTGCAGTGACTTTCTCAACGCTGACAGGAAAGCAACTCGAACTATCTTCGCTGCAGGGCAAAGTCGTGCTGGTCAAATTCTGGGCCACCAGTTGTGTCACGTGCGTGGCACAAATGCCTGGCAATATTGAGAATTTCGACAAATATCACGATAAAGGCTTCGAAATTGTGGCTGTAGCGATGCAATACGATCCTGCAAACTATGTGGTGAACTTTGTCGAGACGCGCAAAATCCCCTTTACTGTCGCGCTCGACACCATGGGGAAAGCTGCGCATGCCTTTGGCAACGTCAAACTCACACCCACAGCGTTCCTGATCGATAAGCAAGGGAAAATTCTTAAACGCTATGTAGGCGAATACGATCGTGCAGAATTCAAGGCCACACTTGAAAAAGCACTTGCGGGCTGAGGGCATCAAGCCGTACTCTTTGCCTTCGCCCGAACTCAGCCAGGCGCCAAACCATTTTGATCAACTCTTTTACGACTATTGACTGCGCACATGACTAGCCAGCCCCAATCAGCTACCACCCCTCCCGACATTGTTGCCCAAGTGCTGTCAGAGAGCCTGCCTTATATCAAGAGTTTTCACGGCAAAACCATCGTCATCAAATACGGTGGCAACGCCATGACCGAAGAGGCGCTGCAGCGCAGCTTTGCGCATGACGTAGTGTTGCTGAAATTAATCGGCCTGAATCCGATCGTGGTGCATGGCGGCGGTCCGCAAATCGATGAGGCGCTCAAAAGGATAGGCAAACAAGGTACCTTCATCCAGGGTATGCGGGTCACAGACGCAGAAACCATGGAAGTCGTTGAGTGGGTACTCGGCGGTCAGGTTCAGCAAGACATCGTCATGATGATCAACGAGGCGGGCGGTAAAGCCGTTGGACTAACCGGTAAAGACGGCTGCCTGATTCAGGCGGTCAAAAAAATGCTGCCCAACAAAGAGGACCCCTCCAAACCACTGGATATTGGCTTTGTAGGCGATATTGCGCGCGTTGAGCCCGCCGTCGTCAAAGCCTTGCAAGACGATCAATTCATCCCTGTCATTTCACCAATCGGTTATGGCGAGGACGGTTTAGCCTACAACATCAACGCCGATATCGTTGCTGGAAAAATGGCTGAAGTCCTGGGTGCCGAAAAGCTGCTCATGATGACCAATACGCCCGGCGTACTGGACAAAAACGGAAAACTTTTGCGTGCCCTCTCAGCCACGACCATCGACGCTCTGTTTGCGGACGGTACGATATCGGGCGGGATGTTACCCAAAATTTCCTCTGCACTGGATGCTGCCCGTAATGGGGTGAAATCAGTCCATGTGGTCGACGGTCGCGTACCCCATTGCCTGCTGCTTGAAATCCTCACGGATCGTGGGGTGGGCACAATGATTACCTCGGAATAAGCGACCGGTGAGCCTGGCGCGCACACCGCACTTCCCTCCCGTCAGGGCGCGCCGCGCACGGGTGCACGCAAGCGCCCACTCAACTGGTTTTGTCGATCAGTCGGGTGCCCAATCCCCCGTATGGTTGTTCGATCTGGACAATACCCTGCACGACGCGTCCTACAAGATCTTCCCTGAAATCAACGTCAGCATGACGGCAGCCGTCATGGAAAGTCTGAACGTCGACGAACCCACTGCAAATATTCTGCGCACGCGGTACTGGAAACGTTACGGTGCCACCATGATTGGTATGGTTCGCCACCACAACATACGTGCGCGTGATTTTTTACATCGCAGCCATCGCTTTGATGTGCGGCCTCTGATTCGCGCCGAAAAAGGCCTGGCTTTCAAACTGAACCAGTTGCCTGGTCGAAAAGTACTAGTGACCAACGCACCGCTTCACTATGCACGCGCTGTGCTCAAACATTTAGGAATATTGCGCTGTTTTGATAGCTTATGGGGTGTGGAAGAAATGCGGTTGCACGGCCACTTTCGCCCCAAGCCCTCGGTCACGATGATGCGACACATCCTGGCTCATGAGGGGATCCACCCAAAGCGTGCGATTCTGGTCGAAGATACGCTTGAAAATCTTCGCGGAGCGCGAACAGCGGGCTTGAGAACCGTGCATGTCTTCCATCCTGGCACGCCTTTTTCACATGGAAAAAATGGTCGTCCGGATTTTGTTGACCTACGGGTAAAAAATATCGGTCATCTGCTGCTGCGCAAACAACCGGTTCGCGGCACAGTCTAAAACCGATGCCTCAAACCGATGCCAACCGTTGAGTTAGTCAAGCCTTCAACAAGCGAATAATTGTTCGCGTAGCCTGCAAACACATACATGTTTGTCAGAGGTGTAAATTTATACGCATACCCCAGACTAAAGACATTTTGCGGAGCAATCGCAAATGCAGAGTTTTGCTGCATCTCAGAAGAGGGCTTGGCAAGTTGCCAGGAGACAAAGAGATCACTGTCCTCGTTTGTCGGCAAAGTCACTCCAAGCATATAGGAGTTGACTAAGACCGAGGTGTCAAAAACTAAACTGCTATTTTGATTGTCAAACGATCCATACTGGACAAATCCATCGACGGTTTGCAATGCGTTCATCCAGCCGTTTTTTGTCTGGCCATACGCTGCTGACAACTTAAACTGTCCAAAATCGTACATACCACCCACTACAGCAGAGGTCGCCGGACTGAAATTACCCTCTGCTGTTTCTGCATTCGGATAATAAACGTCATACATTCCAGTTAGATACAACGGCCCGTTGTAATACTGAAAGCCTGTGGTTATGACTCGCATATTGTTGCGGGCTGAATAATTATAATTTTCCGTGTCACCTGAGGTCATCGGCAAGCGGCCATCTGAGGTATATGCAGAAGGCATTTGCGCAGAAAATGAGTAACCCAACCCAAGACGCAAACCGTCCATCAGTACCGTTTCGACTTTGATCATGTTTGAGAGTCTGGACGCATCTGCAGCGCCAAACGTAATACCCATCGTCGCCTGGGAAAAATCTCCCGGTCCAAAAGGAGTGAGATCACTTAAATAAATATCTGAAAAACTCCGTTGACGACCAAAACGTAAATACCCCAGGGATTGATTTTCCAGACCTATCCAGGCCTGCCGACCAAACATCCTCTCTCCCTGATCGAGAGTGCCATTACCTAAATTAATGGCGTTTTCGAGAACAAAATTAACCTGAGTACCGTTTCCAAGTGACTCCCCGCCTTTAAAACCGATCCGGTTGGTAGACTGTCCGCCGCTAATCAAACCAAAGTTAGAGCCGGGTTGAAAATTCGTCCCAGGGTTAACATTGCTGCTATTAACAGCCAAACCCATATCGACCGTGCCATAGAGGGACAGATAGGATTGTGCCTGAGCCGTTGCTGCCAGAAACACTGCGCATAGGACCAGCAACCTTAGCAAAAGCACACCTTGTTTGGTAATTTCATGGCTCTGACTCTACAGCGTAAACTTATCGCAAACATTGCGGATATATTGTTTATTCGTCAAACCGTAGTTTATACGTTACTTACTTGGGCAGGTTCATCATGTCAGGCAAAACTGGCGAACGCAAGCTTCAGATTCTACAAACTCTGGCAGAGATGCTGGAGCAACCGCAATCTGCTCGCATTACTACGGCAGCACTTGCGGCAAAGATGCAACTCTCTGAGGCCGCCCTCTACCGGCATTTTGCGAGTAAAGCGCAAATGTTCGAGGGACTATTTGAATTTATTGAAACCACTATTTTCACTCTGACCAATCAAATCATCTCAACCCAGCCTAATGGTATCGAGCAAGCCAAAAAAATAACGATGATGTTGCTTTCGTTCGCTGAACGCAACAAAGGCATGACCCGGGTGTTGTGCGGAGATGCCCTGGTCAACGAGGACGCACGCCTGCAGGCTCGGGCCAGTCAGATAACAGACCGCATTGATGCAACGCTCAGACAATGCTTGCGCCAAGCCGTGACGGCAAATGAAATGCCCGCTAGCGCACAAACTACCGCAATCGCCGCCTTGCTAACGCAATTAATCCTCGGTAGCTGGTTACGTTTCGCGCAAAGCAGTTGGCAGGTTTCACCTGGAAAATACGCCGAAATCCAGCTGCAGGTCATACTTGGCTAGCCCAGCACGCCAGACATTTCAGCTGACACACACCACCTATCACACTCATACAAGCCGCTGCACGCGCTCAGGCTTGCTCGGCGGCGCCCGAACACACGACACACCCAGGATCGCGTTTGACACGCACGCTGTGCCACTGCATATCCATCGCATCCAAAATCAATAAGCGCCCTTTGAGAGTCGTACCGAGCTCGGCGAGCACCTTGATCGCCTCTGCAGCTTGCATACTGCCAATAATGCCAACTAGCGGTGCGAACACACCGGTCGTCGCACAATTCAGGGCTTCGACATCCTGCGCTTCGGGAAAAAGACAGTGATAGCAGGGGGCCTCGGGGTCCCGGGTATCAAATACCCCTACCTGCCCCTCAAACCGGATCGCCGCGCCAGAGACGAGTGGCTTTTTATGGCTCACACATGCACGGTTCACAGCATGACGGGTTGCAAAATTATCTGTACAGTCCAGCACCAGATCCACCTGGGCGATTTGCGCCATAAGTGACTCCTGATCCATCCTGACCGTTCGGATTTGCACATCAATATCTGGATTTAACGCGAGCAAGGTCTGACGACCGGACTCCGCCTTGAGTCGACCAAGGCGATCATGGCCATGCATAATTTGTCGTTGCAGATTGCTGATCTCAACCGTGTCATCATCGGCGAGGATGATATGTCCCACACCCGCAGAGGCGAGGTACATGGCCGCTGGAGAACCTAGCCCACCTGCCCCCACAATCAAGACTGTGGCAGCAAGTAGTTTTTCCTGGCCTTCGATACCCAGCTCATCCAACAGAATATGCCGGGCATAGCGCAGCAACTGGGCGTCGTTCATTTTTTAACCGGACTGCCTTCCTCTGCTGTTTTTTTGCTTGCAGCATTATCAGCACTTGCAGTTTTAGGTTTTGGAACCGCTTTCTCTACCGGCTTGCCATCAAGAAAGTTCACCGCCTGCTGCAACTGGAAGTCCTCTGGCGTACCAAACTGGAAAATCTTGTTTGTATCGGCGAGTTCGGCTTCTTTGGCTTCTTCTTTGGCTTGCTCGGCTGCGGCCTGGCTATTGGTCAAATGACGCTGGAGATCGGCTTCGCGTGGGACGCGGAACAAATCGCCCTCGGCGGTATCAGCAACCACGACATCAGGAACAATGCCTGTGGCCTGAATTGAGCGGCCATTGGGGGTGTAGTAGCGTGAAGTCGTGAGTTTGATCGCAGTATTTTCAGAAATAGGCAGAATCACCTGGACAGAGCCCTTGCCAAACGTGCGATTACCCATCACCGTTGCGCGCTTGTAATCCTGCAAGGCGCCAGCCACAATCTCGGAAGCAGAGGCGGAACCAACGTTGACCAGCACCACCATCGGTACCGTTTTTGCCCAGGCCGGCACACCTGACAAATAGTCAGACTCGCCACGCGCGTAATCAGCAGGGCTCGCCATATATTTGTGTTTGGAGTCCGGTGCACGACCATCGGTAGATACCACCAGCACATCTGGTTTGAGAAAAGCACCCGACACGCCAATCGCGCTATTGAGCAAACCACCTGGATCATTCCGCAAATCCAGAATCAACGCACGTGGAGCACCCTTTGCACCCAGCTCTTTGAGATGACGCACCAGATCAGAACCGGTTTTTTCCTGGAACTGAGCGATGCGCACATAACCAATATTGTTATCCAGCATTTTGCTGCGCACACTGCGTACCCGAATCGTGTCACGCACGATTTTGATGACGAGTGGCTGAGCAACGCCCTGGCGCGAGATGGTCAGCGTAATCGGAGTTTTAATCGGGCCGCGCATCATTTTGACCGCGTCCGTCAGTGACATACCTTTTGTTGAGGTGTTGTCAATCTTGATAATCAAATCGCCTGCGCGAATACCGGCTCGGGCTGCTGGCGTATCCTCGATCGGAGAGATGACTTTGACCACGCCGTCTTCGGTACCGACCTCAATGCCCAAACCACCAAACTCACCTTGTGTGGCGGTCTGCATTTCTTTAAAGGCATCGGCATCCAGATAGGCTGAATGTGGATCCAGGTCAGAAAGCATTCCGGCGATCGCGCCATCGATCAGTTTTTTATCCCCTACCGGCTCAACATAGTTATTTTTAATCGCGGAAAACACGCTGGAGAACTGTCTGAGCTCATCCAGAGGCAGAGGCGAGCCTCGCTGCGCAATAGCCGATATGCCCAGACTGAGCAAAATACCTACGACAACGCCCACTGAAATCAGGCCAAGATTGCGAAATTTAAGACTGCTCATGCACATTCCCGAGTTAAATACTAATCAAGCACTTACCAGCAAAAACCGATTTCAGCGTGCGAGTAAAGAGGCAGGGTCTACCGCTGCTCCACGATGCCGTATTTCGAAGTATAGGGCGGAATCGAGCTGCCCACCGGTATTACCCACCAAACTAATGGTCTCTCCCGACTTCACACTATCCCCAACCTGCTTGAGCAAGCTCTGATTGTAGGCATACACACTTAGATACTCTTGACCATGATCGATAATCATCAGATTGCCAAAGCCCCTGAGCCAGTTCGAGTAGACCACGGTTCCTGCCCCAACAGAGGCAACCGGGGAGCTCTCGTCTGCCCGAACGAGAATACCCCGCCAGACACCGCCTTCAGGACGATCCGTACCAAACCTGGCCATCACCTGACCGCGCACCGGCCAACGCAAACCTGGTTTGAGCCCGTCTCCGGAGGAACCTGAGTCGCTGTGGGAGTCCTGAACCTTGCGACTAGAGGCCTCTGCCTCGCGAGCCTGGCGAGCCGCTTCGCTTGCTGCCTGACGTGCTTGCGAAGCCTCCTGCTCGGCTTGCCTGGCTTGCGCCTGCGCCTGTTCTTTTTGGTCTGCTTCGGCCTGACGCGCAGCCGTTGCGGCCTCGCGCGCGGCTTTAGCCGCTGCCGCTGCCTCTTGCTGACGCGCCAACTCCTGTTGCTGCCTGAGCTCTGCAGCACGCTTAGCCTGCTCGATCCGACGTTGCTCCTCTGCACGCCGCTGGGCTTCGGCGGCGCGCCGGGCAGCCTCGATCTGGGCGGTTAACTCATCGATCAGGTGAGTCAGGCGTTTTTCATCACGTTCCAGACGCGCTGCCTCAGCGCGTTGTGCCTGCAACTGACCTTCGATTCTCGCAAGAATCGTGGCGCGTTCTTTTTTCTGGATCTCAAGAGCGTTTTTCTGCTCGGTGGTCGCACGAACAAGCTGAGTAATTTCCTGGCGACGGGCCTCAGCGCGTGCTTGCAGCTCAGCGAGACGTTGGATTTCGATTTTTAAAGCCTCGACCGTCTGCGCTCGCGCACGCGCGATGAAATCCAGATAAGCCAGATTTCGTCCCAGTTTTTGCGGATCATCACCAGAGAGTAAAGCGGTCCAGGGCGACAGGCCGCTTGCGTATTGCTTGCGCAACTGCTCGGACAACTCATCGCGACGTGTCCGCATGACAACTTCCTGCTGACGAATCTGTACCTGAAGTCCGTCAAACTCGGTCTGCGCCAGTTTGAGCTGGGCGTTGAGCTCGCGCAATTTACGGTTGGAAATAGAAATTTCACTTTCTGAAGCTTTCAGCGCATCAGCGGCTTCTTTGCGAGAGGACTCCCGTGCCTCGATTTCTTTTTGCAAGACCTTGATGCGCTCGCGCAACTCAGACTGCTCACGCTCAGCTTGCGACTGCCGCGCAAACACCTCAGCATCATTGGCATAGACCCACTGGGTTAGCAAAAGAAAGCTAAGTGCCACGCAGCAGCGTGACGCAAGCATACGCATTAGACTTAGTCCTTTTTAGCTTTACCCTGAGCAGCGACAGCCGCCATCGCTGCCTCGATCTCAGCAGCATCGCCAAGATAGTAATGCCGGATCGGACGCAAATTTGCATCCAGTTCGTACACCAGCGGCTGGCCGGTAGGAATATTGAGATGAACGATATCATCATCGGAAACATTGTCCAGATGCTTGATCAGCGCACGCAGGCTATTTCCATGCGCTGCAATCAGAATCTGCTTGCCAGCCTTGATCGCTGGGGCAATATTGTCATTCCAGTAAGGCAATACGCGGGCAACGGTGTCTTTCAGGCACTCTGTTGCCGGTAACTGCTCGGGTGTCAGATCCGCATAACGGGGATCAAACCTGGGGTGACGCTGGTCATCCAGAGCAATCGGATTTGGTGCAATCGCATAGGCACGACGCCAGATCAGTACCTGCTCATCGCCATACTCCGCAGCCGTTTCGGCCTTATTGAGGCCCTGCAGCGCGCCATAATGACGCTCATTGAGGCGCCAATGGTTTTGCACGGGTACATACATCGTGCCCATCGCGTCGAGTGCGAGCCAGAGCGTACGAATCGCCCGGGTCAGCACAGAGGTGTAAGCCAGGTCGAACCGAAAACCCTTTTCTTTCAGCAATTCGCCGGCACGACGGGCCTGATCGCGGCCAAGCTCGGTCAAATCAACATCCGTCCAACCCGTAAAACGGTTTTCAAGATTCCATTGGCTTTCGCCGTGACGCATCAGAACAATTTTATACATGGCAGACACAGGTTAAAGTGTGGATAAAACACCATTTTATAATTGTCTGAGCAATATCACCCAATTGCCCCAAAAAAAGGGGCATAAACGCCTTTCAGGACACACCGTGGATTTCTTCTTGAGTCAAAACAATCTCCTTCTGATCGCAGTTGCAGTAGGCTCTGGCCTGATGCTGGCCTGGCCCATGATTCAGAAAAGCCGCTCAGGCTCAGCCCTGAGTCCCTCGCAAGCCGTCCTGCTGATGAATCACCAGCATGCTGTGCTGGTCGACATCCGTGAGGCGGCAGCTTTTCAAGCGGGCCATATTCCCCAGGCGCGTAATGTGCCTGTCGCCGAATTCGAAAAGAAAATTGCTTCTTTACCTAAAAACAAACCAGTCATTCTGGTGTGCGATCTAGGCCGCTCGGCTGTATCGGCAGCGGTACAGTTACGCAAACTGGGCATAGCTGAGGTTTCAATTCTAGAAGGCGGACTGCGCGCATGGTCCACCGCGGGCCTGCCCGTCACCACCCATAAATCAGGAGCCTGATATGTCTAATAAAGTCGTGATGTACACCACCGGTTACTGTCCCTACTGCTCACGAGCAGAAATGCTGCTGACGCAGCGCGGTGTAGCAGAAATCGAAAAAATCCGTATCGACGTGGACACCGCACAGCGAGCCATCATGATGGAGCGTACGGGTCGTCGCACCGTACCTCAAATTTATATCGGTGAAACCCATGTCGGTGGTTTTGACGATCTCGCAGCACTCGATCGCGACGGCAAACTGCTACCACTGCTTAACGGCTAACACCTATCCTCCATTCCTTTGTCCTACTGCAAAAACGGAACATCACATGACAGACCAGAACACACAAACCGAAAACGCCCCCGCATTCAACATGCAGCGCGTCTACCTCAAAGACCTCTCGCTCGAAGTCCCCAACGCGCCAAATATTTTTCTTGAGCAAGAGGGTCCGAAAGTCGAAGTCGCGATCAATGTAGGCGGTCAGGCGCTCGCCGATACAGTATTCGAATCAACCATCACCATTACTGTCACCACACGTATCAATGACAAGGTGCTCTATCTGGTCGAAGCCACACAGGCCGGTATTTTTGAGATTGCCAATATCCCTGCCGAGCAACTCGACCCGCTGATGGGCATCGTTTGTCCCACCATGCTTTATCCCTATCTGCGCGCCAACGTGGCCGATGCCATCACACGTACCTCGCTGCCTGCGCTGCACCTGGCCGAGGTGAATTTCCAGGCTTTGTTTGAACAGCGCCTGGCCGAGGGCGCACAGCAAACACCCGCTGGCGCATCGCATAACGAGGAATCTGGCCTGATTTTGCCCCCCGGCATGACGCGCCAGTAATCGCGCTCAAGCGCGATGTCCGAGCCTGCAAACACCTCACCGCCCATGTTCTCCTACCCGCACGAGGCACAGCCTGTCGCCGTCCTGGGAGCGGGAGCCTGGGGCACGGCGCTCGCGGTAGCAGCCAGCGCGCGCGCGCCCACGCTGCTTTGGGCGCGCGATCAAGCGTTAATCTCGCAATGCCAGGCTACACAGCAAAACTCCCGATATTTGCCTGGCATCGTACTGCCACCAAGACTGGCCTTTACTGCCGACCTGGATACCGCTATCGGACATGCAGCGCATGCGCACAAGCCAGGGCTACTGATTCTGGGCGTACCGCTGGCGGGTCTGCGACAAACTTGTCTGGTGCTCGCCGAAAAACTTCGTCACGACAACCACAAGCTCACCGGCATTGTCTGGACTTGCAAGGGACTGGAAGCCGAGTCGGGTCTGCTACCAAGCGAGATTGTCCGGGAAACACTGTCCGAGGCCTGCCCGGACCTCCCAGTTGGAGTGTTGTCTGGTCCCTCTTTCGCACAAGAAGTCGCCCAGGGCTTACCGGTTGCGCTGACGATCGCCAGCACTAGCCAGGCGCTGCGCCAAGCCACCATCACAGCCTTGCACGGCGGCAATATTCGCGTCTACGCAAGTCAGGATCTCATCGGCGTCGAAGTCGGCGGCGCACTCAAAAACGTCATGGCGATCGCCTGCGGCATTGGAGACGGGCTAGGTCTGGGCACCAACGCCCGGGCCGCGCTCATCACGCGCGGCCTGGCAGAAATGAGCCGGTTTGGCGAAGCACTTGGTGCGCAGGCAGCGACCTTCTCTGGACTGACCGGACTCGGGGATTTAGTGCTGAGTGCAACCGGCGACCTTTCACGCAATCGCCAGGTCGGCTTAGCGATAGGACAGGGAAAAACACTTGAACAAATCCTGTCCATGGGTCTGACTGCTGAAGGCGCACGCTGTGCTCGCGCAGTGCACGCTCGCGCTGCCAAGCTCGGTATCGAGTTACCTATTACTCGTGCCGTATGCGAGGTGCTGTTTGAGCAGGTCCCCCCTAAACTCGCTGTATCCCAGTTGCTGTCGCGCGATGCAACAACCGAATAAGGTATTGCATCTGACACCCATGCGCCGCACCGAGACGCGTGCAGGCAAATTAATGGTTGCCTTTCTTCTGACAATCATTTGCTTTGCAGTACAGGCGCAATGGCCCGCTGAACGCCCTGTTCATCTGATCGTGCCTTTTCCTGCGGGCTCTTCGCCCGATCTGATTGCCCGTCATCTAGGTGCAGCACTGAGCAAAGAACTCAGGCAAACCGTAGTGATAGAAAACAAGCCCGGGGCAGGTGGCAATATCGGTACACGCTACGTTGCACGCGCTACACCCGATGGCTACACCCTGCTCTACACCATCAATGGACCGCTGGTCACAGCGCCTGCGCTTTATCAGAAAACACTCGGTTACACACCGCTCAAAGACCTGGCCCCCATCACACTGGTC
>Ga0208105_1000176_pt1 | contig 25966 bp, 9 predicted proteins | sample CryBogCBE16Jul07_FD_184574 | JGI IMG/M metagenome (GOLD analysis project Ga0208105, IMG submission 184574) | Freshwater microbial communities from Crystal Bog, Wisconsin, USA - CBE16Jul07 (SPAdes) | ecosystem: Environmental > Aquatic > Freshwater > Lake | place: Crystal Bog, Wisconsin, USA... | reverse complement strand
TGGAAAAACAGGATCAACTGGAATAACAGGACCAACGGGTTACACTGGATATACTGGTTATACCGGAACAGCAGGAACAACTGGACCAACGGGATACACAGGTTACACTGGTTATACTGGACCAACTGGTTCAACTGGTTACACTGGATATACCGGTTATACTGGTCCAACTGGTTACACTGGATACACTGGATACACAGGACCAACTGGTTATACTGGATATACTGGTTATACTGGACCAACGGGTTACACTGGTTATACTGGATATACTGGATTGGGATTTGGACCATTGGATACAACGACTTCAATACCTACTGATGGATCAGCAGCAGGTACCAGTGTATCGTTAACCGTTCTAACAGCAGATGCATTCTACATTGGAGATTTCATTAATCTTTTTGACACTACATCAGGATCTACGTTCTATTACTATGGTCAAATTGTAGATGTTCAATCCACTACGTCTGGATTTCAGTTAATTAGTAACAGTTCTATTCAGTCCTCTACTCTAAGCGGAAAAGGTAGTTCTGCATTATTTAAAGTAATTGTTAATGCTAGTGGTGCTCCTACATTTCTTAAACGTCAAACTGGATCAGGAGATACTCAACCAGTTATTATAGTCAATCTGATAGACAGTGGTGGCATTGCAGTATCCAATCCATCTGCAGAATGGGCTATGCATTTGACTGGTCAGTTTGGAAAAACTGGATATACAGGACCAACAGGTTACACTGGATATACTGGTTACACTGGGTATACCGGATACACTGGTTATACTGGATATACCGGTTATACAGGGCCAACTGGCTACACTGGTTATACAGGTTACACTGGATATACTGGAGATTTCGGTCCAACGGGTGCAACTGGTTCAACAGGTAAAACAGGTCCAACAGGAACAACGGGTTCAACAGGAGCAACTGGACCAACTGGATTTGGAAAGACAGGATACACAGGAGTAACAGGACCAACAGGAGCAACTGGACATACAGGACCAACTGGATACACTGGGTATACCGGTGACACAGGACCAACAGGTTATACCGGTTATACAGGTTATACAGGACCTGCATCTACTGAAACAGGTCCAACTGGACCAACAGGTTATACCGGTTATACCGGTTATACCGGTCCTGCATCGCAAGTAACAGGTCCAACTGGACCACAAGGAGTTGCAGGTGTTTCAGGAGGATTAACCCTCTTTTTGGATACAGCAGGAGGAACACCGACAAATGGTAATCCAGTACAGGGAACACTGAGTTCTACAGTTACAACTGGTACACAAACTACGATAACTACTGGAAATGTATCGAATACAAATGGGTTTACTATGGGTACATTTACAACTCCTGCTGGATTCCTAACTTCTACTCTGATTGTCAGTGGTTTATGGGATGTGAATATCTATGGATATTCGAATAGTAATACTGCAGTATCATACTATGCAAAACTGTATTATGTTGATTCTGATGGTGTATCGAATCCAGTATTAATTGCCGATGGATCATCTACATCAACTGTGGTGCCAAATGCACAAGGTCTTAATGATTTCACATTAGCGGTTCCTGCAACAACTCTTCCAGATTTGACTAAGCGTATTCAGTTACAACTCTTTGCAAATTTTTCAGGAAACAATCGTACATTGACCTTCGAGTTTAGAGATTCTACTATTTCTCATTTGCATACTACATTGGTTCAGAATCTACCAACCGGACCTACAGGAGCAACAGGACCAACAGGAGCAACAGGAGTAACAGGATACACCGGATACACAGGTTACACTGGACCAACAGGACCAACAGGATACACAGGTTACACAGGACCAACAGGTTATACTGGCTACACAGGTTACACTGGACCCACAGGACCAACTGGAAAAACGGGACCAACAGGTTATACTGGTTACACTGGTTATACTGGCTACACAGGTTACACTGGACCAACTGGTTATACAGGTTATACTGGATACACTGGTTATACTGGATATACAGGACCAACAGGATACACTGGTTACACTGGTTACACTGGTTACACTGGTTATACTGGATACACCGGATACACAGGACCAACTGGATACACTGGATACACTGGATACACTGGTTATACAGGACCAACAGGATACACTGGTTACACTGGTTACACTGGTTTCACTGGTTACACTGGCTATACTGGATACACCGGATACACAGGACCAACTGGATACACTGGATACACTGGTTATACGGGACCTGCAGGTGGAGCAGCACAGTATTCTCTTCCATCATCTGCAGGTGGTAAGTGGGTATTTTTAGGCGAATGGGGTCAAACAGTTCAAGCTGGTTATACGCTTCAAATGAATATATTGGCGCATCACGGTTATAGTGGAGATAGAACACAGAATCAAGTAACAGAAATAATCTTTAAGACATCGGATGGAGCTACACCAAACCCAAATGGATTTAATGGAGGATTTCTTGGTGATGGAAGTGGATTTATAAATACAGCATTGTCACCTTCAGAAGTCAATACGCCTAGTTTAATTCGAATTATACAGAAGAGTTCTACGTTGTTCGATTTCTATGCAAATTTCGTAAGTTCTTCAAGTGTTGAGAACAGTATTTACAATATTTCTACAAATGTATCAACTGTTTGGTCAAATTCAAGTACAGTGATTGCCGGTTCACCTCCAGTTAATTCAAGTCCATATTTGGATATTACTCCAACAATTCTCATAGGACCAACTGGATACACTGGATACACTGGATACACTGGATACACCGGATACACAGGACCAACAGGTTATACTGGTTATACTGGTTATACCGGATACACTGGATACACAGGACCAACTGGTTATACCGGGTTTACAGGATATACAGGACCAACGGGAGCAACAGGTCCTACAGGTAAAACTGGACCAACCGGATATACTGGATATACTGGATACACTGGTTATACCGGATATACAGGTTTCACAGGTTACACAGGATTCACTGGTTATACAGGATTCACAGGTTACACTGGATATACCGGATACACCGGATACACAGGTCCAACTGGATTCACGGGTTATACCGGTTATACAGGTCCTGCAGGTGGAGCAGCACAGTATTCTCTTCCATCATCGTCAAGTGGTAGATGGATATATCTAGGTCAATGGGGTCAAACGGTTCAATCTGGTTACACGCTTCAAATGAATATATTGGCACATAAAAATCATACTTCGGATAGTAACCAAAACCAAGTAACTCAAATAGTATTCAAGACATCGGATGGAACTACACCAAACCCTTTTGCAGTAAATGGAGCATTTTTAGGAGATGGTAATGGGTTTATAAATACTGCATTATCCCCAACAGAAGTTAACAGCCCTAGTTTAATCCGAGTTGTACAATTAACTTCTACATTATTCGATTTCTATGGCAATTTCGTAAATTCATCCAATTTCGAGAATAGTATTTATAACGTTTCCACAAATGTATCAACTGTTTGGTCAAATTCAAGTACTCTGTATTCTGGAACACCTGGATCATCTAGTCCATATTTAGATATCACGCCATCCATTCTCATAGGACCAACAGGTTACACAGGTTACACCGGATACACAGGTTTTACTGGGTTCACGGGTTACACAGGATACACTGGATTCACAGGACCTACTGGATACACTGGGTACACAGGATATACAGGTCCAACTGGTCCAACAGGTAGAACAGGACCAACAGGTTACACTGGTTACACAGGATATACAGGTTTCACTGGTTACACTGGATTTACAGGATACACTGGATTTACGGGTTATACAGGATTCACAGGATACACAGGGTTCACAGGATATACCGGTTTCACAGGATATACCGGTTATACTGGCTACACAGGTCCAACAGAATATGATACAGTAAATGCAACTTGGACATTATCGGGTGGAGGAACTGTATATTGGGATGGTAACACCGTAACTTGGGGAGGAAGAGTTATAGCAATTCCAGTTAACAAATCATTTGGAACATCGGGATACTTTGATATTGGCCCAGTTACTAACCAATCAGTTCCTGTTTGGAATGCATTGTATTATGCTCCACCAGCAGGTTCGGCGAATGGATTTAACGCATCGTATTTTGTAACCAAATCTTATACCGATAGTCAAGTCGTAGGTAAAAATTACATATTTATATGTTCGCATAATGGAGACGATGGTACATTGAGATGGAATCCAGGATTTATAAGTATACCTGTTGGAGGGACATATTACAGTAGTTTGAATAGCACTTCTTGGGCTATTGGACCAACTGGTTACACTGGTTATACCGGTTACACTGGTTATACTGGATTCACAGGTTACACTGGTTTTACGGGTTACACAGGTTTCACAGGATATACCGGATTTACAGGATACACAGGTTTCACAGGATACACAGGTTTCACAGGATATACCGGATTCACAGGATACACAGGATTCACAGGATATACTGGATTCACAGGTTATACCGGATATACCGGCTACACAGGAACACGAGGTGGATCTGATTGGAGTCCAGTAACAACAAATGTAACACAATCGTTGACAAACTCTTTAACATTCACAAAAACAGGAGGTTCAAATGGTGTATGGGATTCTCAGGTATATTCCGTTCAGGCATTTGCAACTTGTTACTGTTCCTTCACAGCGGCTCAAACTAATACTTCGTTTATGATTGGATTGAATACTGATCCTTCAACTGATGCAAGTTACTCTTCACTCGATTTTGCTTGGTATATGGCTTCAGGTATAGTCTATATTTATGAAAGTTCTAGTCAAGTTTATAGCGGATCAAGTTATCTTACTACGGACGTATTCAGTATTACGTATGACGGTATAAAAGTCAAATACTACAAAAATGGAGCCCTTCAATATACCTCTGCAAATACACCAACTGGAGGATTGTATTTGGACAGTTCATTCAATACATCAGGAGCTGCAGTGAATAACTTAGTATTCGGACCCATGGGAGCTATGGGTTACACTGGTTACACAGGATACACCGGATTTACGGGTTACACTGGATTCACAGGTTACACTGGATTCACAGGATACACAGGATACACAGGATACACTGGTTTCACAGGATACACCGGGTTCACAGGATACACAGGTTTCACAGGATACACAGGTTTCACAGGATACACAGGATTCACAGGTTATACAGGGTTCACAGGTTACACTGGATTTACAGGATACACAGGATTCACAGGTTATACAGGATTCACTGGTTACACAGGATTCACTGGTTACACAGGATTCACTGGTTACACAGGACCAACTGGTGGAGTAGCAACGTATTCACTTCCTGCTGCATCATCTGGTAGATGGGTATATTTAGGTGAATGGAAAGGAGCAGCACAGTCAGGATATGTATTGACTATGAAAATAGCAGCCCATCACGGTTACACTGCGATTACTGGACAGAATCAAGTTACTGAATTTATGTTTAAAACTTCAAATGGTGGTTCGATTAATACAGGTGGAAATGGTACATTTTATGGAGATGGAACTGGATTTATAAATACAGCATTATCACCATCAGAAATCAATAGTCCGAGTCTGATAAGAGTTATTCAAAATAGTACAACCGACTTTTCATTCTATGCAAATTTTATAAGTTCAACATTTTACGATAACAGTACTTATAGCGTGACTTTCAATCCTGATTCAAGTTGGACAAACTTTAGTAGTTTATATAGTGGAACACCAACTGGATCTAACTATTTGGATATTACACCCTCGGTTCTGATAGGTCCTACTGGGTATACTGGATACACAGGTTACACTGGATTTACTGGTTATACCGGGTTTACCGGTTATACCGGTTTCACAGGTTACACTGGATTTACTGGTTACACTGGATACACAGGATATACTGGTCCAACAGGTTACACTGGTTATACTGGTTATACTGGTCCAACAGGGTACACTGGTTATACTGGTTATACGGGTTATACTGGTCCAACGGGATACACCGGATACACTGGTTACACTGGATACACAGGATTCACAGGTTATACTGGTTACACTGGTTATACCGGATTCACAGGTTATACAGGGTTCACTGGTTACACCGGATTCACCGGATATACGGGATTCACTGGATACACAGGATACACTGGTTACACAGGACCAGGATTTAATGCAATAACTCCATACACAAATACATACGTATTGACTGCAAATGGCACATCAAATACAGCAACCGGTCAGTCTAATTTAACATTTGATGGTTCGACATTAACGCTAAAAGGAAGTTATAATATTTCAAATGGTGCAGGTACAAGCAATATAGCCATATTTAATTCAAGTTACACTAAAATAGGATTGTTAAATGGTAGCTATACCTCTGTAGGTGAAAACAATGGAACTGTATTTATTGGATCAGGTGGTGGAAATACGATTATAAATGCCTACAATGGTGGCCTTATAGGTATTGGAACAGATAATCCTCAAGCTAGACTTGATATACGTGGTACAACTTATATAACATCGCCAGATCTTGGAGGAGGAGTTCCGGGATCTACTTCAACATCGTTGCGTTTACAAACAAGTGAAGGCGGTAATCAAGGATATTTAAAGTTTTATGATAAACGAGAAACAGATAGAAATGATTGGACTGATGTAGCAACGTATATTCAAAAGATTACAGATTCATCACCCCAGGGATTTATCAAGTTTAATGGAATCTCTAATTATTCTGGAGGATCTGGTGGTGTTACGATAGGAACTCCAGATTATCCTACTGCATTAACTGTTCATTATGATGGAAATGTAGGTATTGGAACAACAAGTCCATCTTATACTCTTGATGTAAATGGAACAGCCAGAATTTCAAATCTTCCTTCAAATTCCTCTTCTACTCCACAATACGTAGTGACAGATTCTTACAATCAACTTCAATACACAACAAATCTTGCAGGATCTTATTTATCTAAATCTTCGAATGTTGTAGCTCCATATCCAGGAGCTACATTGAATATATCATTCTCAAAAACAACCGATCTTAATACATACTGGTTTATTGGCAATGGTTATCCAACAATTACTCCAGGTGGTGGTGGAGATCCAGTTCCATCTTTAACACTTACTCTACCAGATGATGTAGGTATTCCGTATGGAACAATTATTACAATTGCAAATATGAATCTTGTAACTTCTTTAAGTGGACCTTCTACAGGCAATCCGTTAACATTGACAACCGATACAAATGGAGGAATTATTGGAGATTATTCTACAGGTAGTTTATACAATTCAGTTACTGTAAATCCTGGTTCAACATTTAGAGCAATGTGGACAAGGTTTTTGCTAATAGGATATGTAGTTCCAGGAGGAGGTATTGGTGCTGGAGGTAGTTATTTAATTGGATGGTTTAACATAACATAAAAGGTATACATTAGAATAATAGATGTCTTCATTATCAAAATACATACCTGGTGTAGGACTAATAACTATTGCTCCTAATACAGTTGTTGGACCACAAGGACCTGTAGGTCCCCAAGGTGATCAAGGTCTAACAGGTGCAACAGGTCCCACAGGGCCTATTGGTATTCCAGGGTATGCTACAAATTTAGGACCAACTGGGTCAACGGGTTCAACAGGAGCAACTGGAGCAACTGGAGCAACAGGAACTCGAGGACCTACTGGATTTACAGGATTAACAGGTAAAACTGGACCTACTGGATTTACAGGAGTAACAGGCCCGACTGGATTATCAGGTACAGCAACAAATACAGGTCCAACTGGGCCAACTGGACAAACTGGGCCAACTGGATATACTGGATTATCTGGAACTGCTACAAATACTGGACCGACAGGACCAACAGGACCAACAGGATTAACAGGTCCAACTGGAATAACTGGAGCAACTGGAAGAACAGGGCCAACTGGACCAACGGGACCGACTGGACCTACTGGAAAAATAGGACCAACTGGAGCAACGGGAGCAACTGGACCTCAAGGATATCCAGGTCCTCCAGGTCTTCCAGGAGCAATAGGTCACGAAGGTCCAACAGGTGCATTGGGAGTAACTGGACCAACTGGACCAACTGGAGACAGTGGAATTTTAGGAGCAACTGGACCAACTGGACCAAGTGGACCAACTGGACCAACTGGAGCAGCGGGTCCAAAAGGTCGTACAGGTGCAACGGGTGCAACAGGTGAAACAGGTCCAACTGGACCAACTGGAAGTCAAGGAACAACGGGAACAACCGGTCCAACTGGTAAAACAGGACCGACTGGATTAACAGGTCCTACAGGTCCAACGGGAGCAGATGGTAAAACAGGTCCAACGGGTCCAACTGGTAAGACAGGTCCAACTGGAGCAACTGGTGCAACTGGAGTAACCGGACCAACTGGACAAACTGGATATACTGGACCAACAGGGTTTACAGGAGTAACAGGCCCGACTGGAGTTACAGGAGTTACTGGATCAACTGGATCAACAGGATTAACAGGAGCAACAGGACCAACAGGATTAACAGGTCCAACTGGATTAACAGGATCAACGGGATCAACTGGATTAACAGGGCCTACCGGAGTAACTGGAAGTATTTCACTTTACTACGGGACTGCAGGGATTATTCTTTCTGGAATAAATTCGAGTACAGTTGTTGGATCAAATGTAGATACATTGGTGGATGCTTCAAAAAGAATTTGGTTACAAGGATATCAACAAAATGCACTTGATGCAGGAATTCAACCCGTTTCGGTATCGTATTTGTATTTTTACAATACTGGAAGTGGCAGTACTTGGAATGCAAATGTAGGACTTGTTGCTAATGGTCCGATTACAAGTGGAGGAAGCAATGTAAGTTACACTATCTATTTTTATAACAATTAAGTAATGTATTCGTCATATAGCCAACGGTTAGTTGGTGATTATCTGCCATTGACGAACAGAAGTGTGTTTTATCACGAAGGTTCAATAGGTCCACAAGGCCCTAATGGACTGGATGGGTTCACAGGACCTACTGGATTTCAAGGACAAGATGGAGAATCTGCAGAAACAGGGGCAACGGGACCAAGTGGATTTACAGGAATAACTGGAATAACAGGACGAACAGGAGCAACAGGACCAACGGGTCTTTTTGGATTTAATGGACCAACTGGATTACCAGGTCCTCTTGGTCCAACTGGTAATATAGGTCCAACGGGACCGAATTCAAATACTGGCGCAACAGGATTCGTAGGTAAACCAGGAATTATTGGTTGTACCGGTCCAACAGGACCAAATTCAAATACCGGTGCAACTGGACTCAAAGGACTTACAGGACAAACTGGTCCTACGGGTTCTGGAATACGTGGATATACTGGAAATACAGGATTTGCATCGAATGTAACAGGACCTACAGGAACCACAGGACCAACGGGAGTAAATGGACCGGATGGACCAAGAGGAGAAAGAGGTATACCAGGAACAGTACAGGGTCCAACCGGACCAACAGGACCAACTGGACCAAGAAATATAAGTGGATATACAGGTGCTAAAGGTGTTGCTGGAGTATATGACCCATCGGGTCCAACTGGTCCAACAGGCGCAACAGGACCTACTGGAATATCTGCTGTAGGACCAGTTTCAAAAGAAACAGGAAGCACAGGAGATACAGGATATACAGGAGCAGCAGGACCAAGTGGTATGATGGGACCACTTTCAGACAAAGCAGGAGGAACCGGTCCAACAGGATTTCAAGGAGACTTTGGTCTTACAGGACCTACTGGATTACTTGGTTATACAAATTTAACAATTGCAACTGGTTACAGTGGAGCAACTGGAATTATTGGAGTAACAGGAGTAACAGGTTCAACTGGAAAAACAGGAGCAACAGGATTTGCAGGAATTTCAAGTACAGGGGTGACTGGAGTAACAGGTCCAACTGGAATTACAGGACCAACTGGAAAAACAGGACAATTAGGAGTTACTGGATTAACGGGACCAACTGGTAAAACAGGAGCAACTGGAAAAACAGGATTAACTGGACCAACAGGACCGACTGGATATATTGGAAAGACAGGACCTGCTGCAAATATTTTGACAGGATCTGCTTTTATATCGTTCAATATGCCAGGTGATAATAAGAGTACAAAATCTATCAATACAAGTGTTGCATCTTCGAATGCTATTTGGTTATCAGGAGTTCAACCAGATTCTGGAACATTGAATAAAGTATCATTTCCTTCCGATGTTTATTTCAATTCTGATGGATCGAATTGGATTGCAAATATGACAATTTTTTCAGGTGTTCCAAATGGTTCATTGAATTATTTCATAAATTATTGTTACATAACACCAAGTTCTATAATATCTGCTGGACTTGGAAATGTTCCTACCGATGCACCGTTGAATAATACATTTAGCATGTCACTATCTTCTGTTGGTCAACATCGTGTATATAAGGTAACACTTTAATGTTCACATTATAAATAAATGCCGAAGGTGAAGTTATCGGAATTGAATTCCGGTGGGAATATAGATATGCTTGTAAGCAGGGTTCCTCTTACCGATACTCAAATCAGTAATTATGCGAATGGTTCGGATTCACTTTCTGGAACTATTCTATCGAATGATCCTTCGAATGGAAATGTTAAAATGTTAACAGTACAGAATTCAGGAGACTATTATGTTACGTTGGTTGCAACGACGAGCAGTTCAGGTTCGTATTCCTTTAATCCTGCTACATTTCCTTCTGAGACTGTTCTAACATCTACTGCTGCTGCAGTTTCAAATGCTTATCCAAATTACTACGTTTACACTGGAGATGGAAATCCGACTACGTTTACCTTAACAGGACTTACAGATCCTACAAAAGCATCTGTTCTTCTTTCATATTCTCCTTTTACTACCTTTGATGCAAGTGAATGGAGATCAACTGGAAATGCGAGTAATATTTCGGTTCCTCTTGAAACAAATGGTTGTAATGTTACGGATAATTCGAATATGCATGTTGCAATTATACCTGCAACTGGATATACCGCAAATGAGACCTATACATTGACTGCAATTTCTGCATATCCCGAGACAGCGTTGACAAAGAATGTTATCTATACTGCATTTAGCAACCCCTTGATTACATCCTCGAATGTAAGCAATGCTGATTATTACATTTTTTCAAATGATTTGAGTTCTGGAAATCAGTATATTCAAATTATAAATACTGGAGGACCTGCAGATATTCTATTGAGTTCATCTCAAGTTTCCAGATTAGGAGTGGTTAATTATTTGAGCGGAACACAGCCTTCTTCAAAGTATACGTATTCGACATTATCAAATAGTAATAGTGTATTGGAAACACTTTCTATAGGTGGAAATTCTTTAAGTTTGGGGTCAGGTATTCATATTGCAGTGGTTCCAAAAACATCTACGAATGCGGTATATCGTATTGAAGTTACGCAGTATGCATCCGAAGATGCTACACAAGGAGTCAACAACGTAGTCGCTGGAGCAATTGCATATACAGGACCAGGTCCTATATCGCTTCCTTATTACAAAAGTTATGTATTCACCACTGCAGGAACGTATGATTACACAATTTCAAGTACATTAGGAGTTTGTTACTTGCTACTTTCCAGAAAGCAGTTGACTTATATGGATGTGTGTATGTGGTACAATGGATTCACTCAAGACCCTCAAGTATCGTATAATTTGAGCGTACCTCTTATTGGAGCATTTGCCAACTCGGATATGAATGTATTAACTGGAACAGGAAGCAACGAAGTTCACGCTACAATTATTGCAACTACAACAGCTCCAACTGGAGGAGGAGGTGCAAATCAAGCAGTCTATATTTTTGAAGCCTTGACTGGTGAAATTACTATGTCGATCGACACTTCTTATACCAATACATTGACATCTACTGACAGTGATAATCTTGCAGTTGGATATTATGGAGTTAGAGTCTTACCAGGTGATTACACATTTACTATGACAAATACTGGTGGAAATGCAGATATGTTGATTACATACGAACGATTAACTGCAAATGATTTCAAAATTTGGCAATACAATCAAGCAATATATACTATTCTCAATACACCTGGATCAGGAACAGAAACATACAATACAGGATTATTATCGGATTCAACAACCTTCCATATTGGAGTTGTAGGTATGGTATTTAACAGTGCAGCAACCATAGGATTATCATACAGTATTAGAGAATATCCAATCTCTGCAGGGGATATTGTTGAAGCAAGTTCTCTTGCAAATTACCGAGTATACACATTTACAAACACGACTGGAAGCACCATTTCTTCTCAGGACTTCGGTATTGTTCTTACATCAACTGATAATCTCGATCTTGCAATATCAACTACAAAACTTACTCAATCACAGATTTCAAATTGGTCTACTAGCAAACCGGTTGGAGTAAGTTACATTTCTGGAACTGGAAGAATTTCAAAATCAAACATTTTGACCAACCAAAAAATATATATTACTGTAATCGTTACTTCAGGACAACCTTCTTATAAATTTTCAGCACTCACGTATTCTAGAAGTGAGACAGATATAACATCTTCCGGAGTCTACACCAATTCTTCAAACAGCGGTCACATTGATCTCTTCACATACACAGAGACAGGATCTCCTGTAACTGAGAGCTTTGCTGCTGATTACAGTATGAATATGGTTATCACGTACTACAAACTTTCTGACTTTGATTTATCGTTGTTATCGTCAAGTTTCAGTTCTACACTTACAGTACCAAAGGTTGGAACAACACAGAGTACATATTCTGGATTTACACAGCAGTCTGTTGATCTCACTACAAACCAAGTTGCCCATATTGCTATTCCGAATACAGCGAATCAGTACACTCTTCAAAGAGTATACTATCCTCCTGAAACATCTGTATCTCTTGGAGAGATCAAAACAGATACCCTTCATAATGCAATTGATGGCGACTACTATGTATTCACTGCATCTACAACTGGAGATCAGGTATTCGAAGTTCTTGGAGAAAACACTGAAATCCCTATAATGCTTCTTGCAACTAGTCGATTCTCAACACTTGATTTGTTAGCATATGCAAAACACAGATTAACTCTCACAGATTTGGGTGGAAAGATTATCAATGCCTCAAGTGCATCTACTGGATTTTCTACTGTTACTTCACTTTCTTCAAGCAGCCAGATTCACATATTGCTCTACAGTCCAAGTGGAACAAACAACGCCTATCACTTCTCGCCTGTTACATACGATACTCCATATGTTCTTAATACGAGCAACTCATCCTTTAATAGTGGAACTGGTACTACAACAACTCCTATTTCTGGTTTCACAAGTCTCAGTGCTTATCAACCTACTACCATTCAAATTACAGCTCCATCAAAACAACACGCAGGAGGTCCAAATGCTCAATATACATTCAATACCACTATCAACAGTGGTACAATTGCCCCAATATTTATTGCAAGTGGAAGCCCAAGAATATCCAGTTTGGAAGCAGTATACAATTACTTGGCATCATTCAAGGGAACCTCAGACAGTCCAGTAACCGATGTTGAAGATCCATTGTTGGAATCCACGTTCTACTACACTCTTCTTGGAGGTTCAAGTGGAGGTTCATTCGCATTGAGTTACAGTGTAATCACTGCTGTACAAGCACCAATGACATCTGGAACAACGTATACAGATGTACTCACAACATCTGGACAACAGGATTTCTACTACATTTTCCACATAAACGGAACAGGAGACAGTTTCACATTTGTCCAATCAAGTGCTGCAGAAACATTGATTCTATCCGATACTGATTTTACAAGTACAGATATTTACAACCATATCACATATGGTCAACCAATACCCAATTCTAGTTTTGTAGTTACTGCATATGGCAATACAAGTATACCAGGAAGTGTTGCTACTGGACAAATTCATATCGCAGTATTTGCAACTCAAAACAGTTCCGATGGAAGCCACTATTCGTTAACGTATAGCAATGGAAGCGGTGGAGGTGGAGGCGGTGGAGGCGGTGGTGGAGGCCTGCTACCACCATAAATAAACGCACGAGGGTGTAATGGTGAAGCCCAGACTCCCTATTGAAGTGGAAGAGCATTACTATTTACCTCACGAGATCGTAAGGCTTATCCACTCGTTCGTTCCGCATCTGCCTAAAAGAAAGGAGCGTTCGCCAAGCTACGATAGGGAGCTGATTCACATTCAAAAAAAGAAGCACAAAACTGCGTCACCAATGTACTTAAAAGATTTAGATGATTTTGTATTAGATTAATAATGGACTATTTACTTGTTTTAGAACACTGGTCATCTCTTCTACGTCATATCAAAGACGAGACAGGCCAACGATACAAAACCGAGAACCTTGCAAATGATATTTTGCGTTACATACGCTACCATCGATTTCGTCAATTCAATCTTTTTGTACAACGAAGAGGCGAAGAATATGAATTACTAATCAAATCGCTCGAACCGAAATACGAAAAAGAACTCATTGACAAACTTGTGTTGGACGATCAGTTCTGGAATCTGACAATAGAACTCGGGGATTTTTAAAACGGAATAATCTAGACACAAAGATAACAAGTAGTAAATATGGGAGATACAATTGTAAGTGTTCAGTTTGGCATCACAAACCCAGATGACATACTGAAGCGCTCCGTCGTAGAAGTAAATACTGAAAAGACTCATCAAAGCGGCCAACCCGTTCCCAACGGTGTATTTGATGCTCGCTTTGGTGTAATCGAAAACGGCAAAGTATGTCCCACCTGCAAACAGACCAATCAACACTGCCCAGGTCACTTTGGACACATTCGCCTTGCCCGTCCTGTCTATCTCTATCAATTCTTTGATACGATTGTTCAAATTTGTAATGTAATCTGCTTATCCTGCTCGAAGCCCTTGCTACCGGAAGAAACATTGAAAACTTTCAAGTCGAAAGGTCTTGCTCGTTTCCGTGAAGTTCGAGACTCTTTAAGCAAGCGACCTAAACAATGTGCTTTCTGCAACACTCAAACATTCACAAAGGTTACCAAGGTTGCTGATAAAGCTGCAACGATTGAAGGAAACTACACGAGTACTACAGAAGCTCCCATTGCTCCTGTTCCTCTTCAACCTGAATTGGTATTGCGTGCATTCCAACATATGACCGATGAAGATATCGATTTGCTTGGGTTCAGTTCCAAATTCTCACGTCCTGAATGGATGATCTGCACTATTCTTGCAGTTCCTCCTTTGACTGTTCGTCCATCTGTTATGATGGATGATCACGGTCGTATGGAAGATGATCTCACACACAAGTTGATTGATATTTTGAAACACAATGACAAGCTTCGTGAAATGATTGAAAAAGGACAGACTGCAGATATTATCGACAAATACACTGCTACTCTTCAATACCATGTTGCAACCTATGTCGATAACGATATCAAGGGAATGGCTCCTTCTCAACAACGATCAGGACGTCCTCTTCGTACTCTCAAATCTCGTTTCGGTTCCAAGACCGGTCGTGTAAGAGGCAATCTTATGGGTAAGCGTGTGGATTTCTCTGCTCGTTCAGTTATCACTCCCGATGCGAACATCGAATTGGATGAATTAGGTGTTCCTGAAGAGATTGCAGTCAATCTAACCTTTCCTGAAACAGTCTCTGCTTTCAATCGTGAACGACTTCTCGGTTACATTCGAAACGGTCCTGATAAGCATCCAGGTGCAAAATCAGTCTATATCAAACGTGATGATAAACCAGTATCTCTGCGATATGTCCGTGCAGATTCAATTGATCTTCAAGAAGGTGATATCGTTCACCGTCACTTGATCGATGGTGATATTGTGCTCTTCAATCGACAACCTTCTCTTCACAAGGCATCGATGGAAGCTCATCGTGTTCGTGTCTTGCCATACTCTACCTTTCGATTGAACGTTTCTGCTACTCGACCATACAATGCAGACTTTGATGGTGATGAAATGAATATGCACGTACCGCAATCGATTGCAGCAGCAACTGAATTGAGACAATTGGCTTCTGTACTTCGTCAAATTATTTCACCCCGAACTGCTTCACCGATCATCTCCGTATTTCAGGATACGATGACGGGTGTCTATCGTATGAGCAATCCTAACTTCAAAATTCCAGAGCATATTGCGATGAATATGTTGGCCAAAATCAATCGAACAAATATTCCAAGAAAAAATCGGGACTGGACTGGACCTGAAATCATTTCGATGGCATTCCCATTGATCAATTTAAAAACCAGTATCACCTTAGAAAATGGCCAGCTTACGAAAGGTGTACTCAAGAAGTCTGCATTTACAAGTGGTGACGATTCCAGTGGATTGGTTCAAGTTCTCTTCAACGACTTCAGTCCTCAACGATGTGGACAGATGATTAATGACATTCAATCAATTGTAACTCAGTTCAATCTATACACTGGATTCTCAGTTGGAACATCTGATTTGATTGCAAATGGACAGACGCTCAAAGAAGTGAATGAACACATCGAAAAGGGTAGAAATAAGGTTGCTCAAATTCTATTCGATATGCACGCAGGTAAGTTCATCAATAATACTGGATTCTCAAATGGTGAGAAGTTGGAAAAGGATATTTCTGCAGCCCTGAATGAGGTTGCAAATGAGATTAACAAATCTGTAAAAACAAGCCTTTCAGAAGAGAACCGAATTGTACAGATGGTGTCTTCCGGTTCTAAAGGTAGTGACAACAACATCACACAGATGGTTGCATTGTTGGGTCAGCAGTTGATTGAAGGTAGACGTGTTCAATACACTCTGCAAGATAGAACACTGCCACATTTTGCACGATACGACGATGGTATCGAGTCTCGTGGATTTATTGAACATTCCTTCATCGATGGATTGATGCCTTCGGAATTCTTCTATCACGCTCAGGCAGGACGTATTGGATTGATTGATACTGCAGTCAAGACTTCTGATACCGGTTATATTCAGCGACGATTGATGAAGACGATGGAAGATCAGCACATAGCGTATGACAATACTGTTCGAAATGTAACCGGAACAATTGTTCAGTTTCGATATGGTGAAGACGGTATTGATACCACTTCGATTGAAACTCAACCGTTTGAATTTGGAAAAATGACAATGGCACAAATCTATGCAGACTTTGCATTAACAGCAGATGATGTCAATCCATTCTTAAAGGATCAAGTATCGGAAGTGGACGACTTGGTGAATGCTCTTCTAAACGATCGCGAAATCATTGTAAGAAATGCATCACGATTCAAGAACTTGAATACTGTTCAATCACCCATTCATTTCCCACGATTGATTTCAAAGTATGCAAATGGATACAATACTAAGACTGATTTGACACCTGCATACGTGAATGCTTCTATCGGCAAGTTCATCAGCGAATTTCCAGAGAACAAGGTCTTTCACACTCTGTTGAGATACAACTTGGCACCGAAGAAATCGATTATCATTCATCGATTGACAGTTGCTCTCTTTGATGAATTAATGCGTGACATTCGTCACAGATACATAAAAGCAAGATGTCATGCAGGTGAAATGATTGGTGCTCTTGCAGCTCAATCGATTGGTGAACCTACTACTCAGCTTACGTTGAACACTTTCCACTCAACGGGTACTGCAAAGGCGAATGCGACTGCAGGAGTTCCTCGTATTGGTGAGTTGTTGGATGCGACTAAAAATACCAAACGACCAAGCAACACCATCTATCTTCTGCCTGAAATATCTGGAGACCAGAATGAAGCGATCAAAAAGATGAAACAGATACAAAAGACTACGTTGAGAGATATTACAAAATCAGTACGTATCTTCTACGATCCTAATCCATCTGCAGAAGGTACAGTCATTGATGAAGATCGTGAACTCTTGGCAATGTATCAACAATATGCACTTCAAAACGAAGAATGCAAGGGTGCTCCTTGGATTATGCGAATTGAGTTGGACAGTATGGAACAGGTAAAACGTGATATGTTGGACCTGACATTGATTCAAACTAAAATAAATAAGAATCCTGCATTGAAGACTTTGATCTCCTGTGAACACTCTGATTCTGCAGGAAAGAAGATCGTATTGCGTCTCTCATTCTCAGAAACAACTACTCCTGTATTGATGCGATATATGGAAGACAAGGTTTTGGACACTGTGTTGACTGGTGTGGAAGGTGTTGGTCGTGTCCATCTTCGTGAGATCAAGAGTGAATTAATCTACGATGGTACTGTAGGCGGATATGTGAACAAGCCTCAATATGTATTGGATACAGAAGGTATCAATTTGTACAGCCTTCTCGTATTTCCTGGTGTGGATGGAACACGTGTATTCTCGAACGATATTTGGGAAATATTGAAAGTGTTCGGTATCGAAACTGCGAGACTTGCAATGTATGAGGAGTTGAATGAAGTATTCGCATCCGAAAAGGTCAACTACCATCATCTCTCTGTCCTTGTAGATTCTATGACATTCAGTGGTCGTCTTGTGGCTATCAGTCGATCTGGTATGAAGAAGAACGAAACTGGTGTCTTCGCAAAGGCATCCTTTGAAGAGACATCCACTACAATGTTCAATGCTGCCCTTGAAGCCGAGACGGATACAATGATGGGTGTATCTGCAAACATTATGTTCGGTCAGAAACCGCCTTGTGGAACAGGATTTGTAGATATTCTTGTAGACGAAGCGAGACTACCAGAAGGAGCAGAAGAGGATATTGATACCAGTGTGATCGATGAAGTCAATGCAAAACTTGCGACAAAAGAAGAGTCTGAGTGTCGTATGGAAGATATCTTGATGGATTGGTAAAAAGCGTAGTTTGCCTAGTGTGTAAATGTTAGAATAATATAATGATTAACCTGACAAATCCTGAAATAGCAGAAATCAGGAATACTGCTCTACCCAGAGCATCTCTAGAAACGCTTGAAGCTCTTCGTAATGATGCGTGTCAAGCGTCTAAAAGCAGTTTTTCACTTCAGTCTCAACAAAAATTTTTGCGTCGTGTACTCTCTCCTGATTCCCCTACACGTAACCTGCTGATGGTCCACGGAACAGGTACAGGTAAGACTTGTACTGCTATTCAAATTGCAGAGGAATATATTCTGCGTCCGGAGTTTCAGGATAAGAAAGTCCTCGTCATATCATCGTTGGCTGTTCAGAACAATTTTCAACACCAGATTTTTGATATGACACGTGTTGATCTCGATAAGACTGAAACATTGTTAGTTTCGAAACAATGTACTGGTCGTCGATATCTTGATATGCTTTTGAGAGTGGAATCAGAACCCAAAAACTGGAACGATCCTAAAATCCGTGCTCGTCTTGAAAAAACAGCAGATACGATTATCAACGAGTTCTATGAATTCTCAGGCTATATGACATTCGGTAATCGTATTCGAGAAAGAGTGGAAAGAAACGACGAAGAATGGATACATCATAACTTCGATAATCGATTGGTTATCATCGATGAGGCTCACAATATTCGCGAACCATCCATTGCTGCAGAAGGAATGAAAGGTATTACCGATGCGATGGAAAAATTAGTGAAGGTTGCAAATGGAATGGTCCTTGTATTTTTGACTGCCACTCCAATGTACGATAGTTTTGAGGAGATAATGTTCTATTTCAATCTATTTTTATGGAATGATCGTAAACAAGATTTCAAAACAAAACTGACATCTTCCAATTTCTTTGAATCAAATGGAAAACTCAAAGAGAGCAAACAGGAAGAGTTTCGGGGGTTAGTTCAGCAATATGTATCCTATGTGAAAGGAGATAATCCTTTTACATTTCCATTTCGATTACCACCACCCAATCCTGCTCCTCCAACTACCACCAAAACAATCAATGGAAAAGAGATTACAGATCATCTGAAGTATTTGCAGGTGGTTGCTTCTCAAGTTCAAGGAGATCAAAAAGCATTTCTTGATCAGAAGATCACTGAGGATAAAGGTGAAAAGAATATGATACCAACGATTGCAGTATTTCCAGGGAATAGTGATTTCCGTTCTCTCTTTCGTCTGAAAGGCAAACAGTATTCGTACGCAGATCCTAATTTGCAATTCTTGAAACCTGAACTGCTTCCAAACTATTCTGCAAAATTTGCGAGCATTATAAAATCAATTGAAAGTTCTGAAGGAGTGATTTTTGTTTACTGCAATTATGTTCAACCAATTGGCACACAACTGTTTGCAATGGCACTGGAAGAGGCAGGATATTCTCCTGAATCTGGAAATACTATTCTTGAAAATTCTGGAGGAACAAAAGGCAAATATGTTCTGCTTTCATCGTCTATGTCCGAAGCTTCTATCAACGGTGTTCTTTCACGTGTGAAAAGCAAGGATAATATCAACGGTTCCAAGATTCGCGTAGTCATTTCAAGTCCATTTGTATCCGAAGGTGTAGATTTCCGTTTCATTCGTCAAGTTCATGTGATCGATCCTTGGTGGAATATGAGTCGTATCGAACAGGTTGTGGGTCGTGCATTGCGTACCTGCAGTCATCAGTTGTTACCATTTGATAAGCAGAATTGTACTGTCTATTTGCATGTTGTTCGAAATGATGATCGAGAATGTTACGATGAATATACGTACCGCACAAAAGTGGAGGAAAAGGCTACTAAAATTGCGAATGTTCGACGTGTATTGGAAGAGAGTGCAATGGACTGTCCTATTCAAAATTCTGTAAATAACTTACCCCAAGATTGGAAAGAATTGCAGATACCTCAAACTCGCGCAGAGGGAGCCGAAAAAGTGGTGTACACATTGCAGACGATGTTGGCTCCAACTTTTAGCGATAACTCCGCACCTGTTCAATGCCTTGTAAAACCGTCTGTAGAAGATCCGGAACACGTTCGACCTCTTTCAAGTTATCTTGATACACGTGATGAGATACTCAACAAACTCGAAACACTTTTTATCGAAAAACCCATCTGGGATCGTGCAGATTTAATAGGTGCATTCCGTGGTATTCCAGAAGATGTGATTATCTACACCATTCAAAGTGCAATCACAAATGGTATCAAATTCAAAGATGCATTTGATCGTCCAAGTTTGATTGAGTCTAAAGGAGAACTCTATGCACTGACACCCGTTGGAATAGAAAATGCAACCCTGATTGATCGTATTCGTAAACCTGCAGAAGCAAATGCAGTGCCAATCACAAAAGAAATTGAAGAAGATGAGAAACCGAAGACGATTGCAGAAGCTGTTACAGAAGCAATCGCAGGACCAACCGCAGTTGATTTGGAAACGAGGTTCCCTAAATTTAAGCCTCAAGTAACAGAACGATTTTCAAAAGAGTTGTTGATGGATTATACATTTGATCACTATTTGAAACCAGAAGAAAAGAGAGCTTATATCAAAGCACATCCTGAATTCCGTCCTCAACTTAGAATACCCGATACAAACATTTTCGTCCTTGGTGATAATAAATTTGAACCACCTGAAGCCCCAATTGGTGACAATCTTACCAAATACAATGCGTGGGAAGATAATCTTATTAAAACATTCACTTCCAATCGTACTAAGTTGTACGGTTCTGTAAAAGAGAATAGTAAAGGACCTCAGTTGGTTATCAGTAAAATGACAGAAAATGGAGAACGAGATATCAAACAAACTGGAAAACGATTTGAACCTACAACGTGTGGTACAGGATCGAATACAAAAGAACCAGTTCACAATCTATCGAAAAAGATTGATAAAAATGGAGTAGGTATTCCTGCAACCATTGGAAGTGATTGGTGTCAGTATATGGAATTGCTTATTCGTGAAAAGAACAATACAGAATGGGTAACACCAGAAGAATTAAGTGTTATATTTTCAGAAAAGAACAAACAAAAATTAAGTATGGCGTTTAAAACGAATTGATTTATCTATGATAAGAAGCAAGTATGGATCCAATCTTTGAAAGAAGAGAATTAGTTCGCAACATTCATTTGGAAGCAAAACGCCTTCAAAGAAATATCTATACGAGTTTGTTAGCACAACTTCGTATGAAATATGAAGGAGTATGTGTTCCAGAAGGTTACATAAATCCTCAAAGTATTACAATCATTGAACACTCACTTGGTCGATCAAATCTTATCAAAGGTGGACTTGACTATGCTGTTAAGTTTCAAGCAGACATATGTTTGCCTCACCCAGGTCAAGTATTCAAAACCAAGGTCAATATTCGAAGTAAAATAGGATTACACGCAGAAACCAAACCTATGAAAGTCCTCCTTCCAAGAGATATTCATATTGGAATGGAAGAGTTTGAAGATATTCAAGATGGACAGGAAGTAGAATTTGAGGTCGTGGGTGCCCGTTTTCAACAAGGAGATGAAAGCATTGTCGTTCTTGGCAAACTCCGCACTCTTATCAAACCTGACAACACTGCTCCACCTGAGTTCTCTACGGAAAGCAAATTGCCTATGATTGCTGCACCAATTGAAGGCTCGAATGAAAATGAAAGAAAGGTGGTGACTGTATCGGTTGAACAAACAAAGCCATCTGCAGGAATCGATACTCGTAAGAAACGAGTAAGATTGAATGCTCCGTCAACAACAAATGAACCGTCTGCAAAAAGAGAACCTTAAGGAACAGATTGATAGATTGGATACGCAGGAACACGCTCAAATTTTTGCTATTATCCGTAAGTACACGGAGACATATACCAAGACACAGAGCGGTGTTCTTGTTTCATCTGATAACCTGCCCGACGAGTGTTTGGAAGAGATTCAAAGGATGGTGACTTTTTACATGGACCAGCGCAAGAGAATGGAGGCAGATGCCATAGAAAGGACCAAGATTAAAAACGGACAAACATAGTCCAAGTAAATAATAAGGCAACAGATGGAGACTCTTTTACCAAAGTCGACACTTGAACCGATGAAGCAGATGCTCTCGGTAATCAAGACAAGTAAAGAGGCAGAAGTAGAGTTCAAAGTCTTGATAAACCAAATCGAAACCAAGGATGTTGCGGACAGAATCGTCCGTGCTATTGAAGAAATCACACGAAGCGCTTCGAAAGAAGAACATCGTGCGACCTTCACTTATCCCGATGGTATTCGTGTGGTTGTCACAGGACCTGAGAACATACACAAAGTATGCACTAGCAACAGTTTCCACGGAGTACCACTCTATGTGGAAAAAAAGAGGAAGTATTACGATGTAATGCCTCGTGCAGGGCAAGATGAAGTTGAGATACCAGACCTATTCACGCGTCTCACTCTTCGTCACGAACAATTCCTGCGAAAAGACTTTGCAGGCAAACCTATGGACCCGAATTCCTATGTTCGTGTTCTTCACAGAAAATCTTGGAAGACTGAAGATGGTATGTTTCAAATTGATTTGTCCTCTGTCAAATCCAAGAAAAGAGAGCATACCAAGATGTTCGAGGTTTTGAAACAGCCTATTCGTTATGAATTGGAAATTGAGCTTATTGATCGAACAAAAGATGATTACTTGAAACCTTCTCTAGCACTCCTGCAGAAATTGGTTGCTGCCTATCAACAGTCTCCTTTCGTAGTCCTGCAAACAGATATCGAACGATACGATGCTGAATTCAAGAAGATGAGTATTCCTTTTGTAAACCCGATTACGATGGAAAGAAGCCACGCAAATCCTGATAATCCACACAACATTTTGAAGAACTATACAGTTACGGTAAAAGCAGATGGTCAACGATGCTTTCTGGTTGTGATGAGAGATAGAAAGATGATTCGAATAACACCTTCTTATCAAATCGCTTGGACTGGGTTAACTGCAAAAGATGACAAACATTTTGGTGATATTGTGGACTGTGAATATCTTGAGGATAAGAACCTATTCTGCGTCTTCGATATCTATATGTTTCGCGGAAAGGATACTCGTGGTTTGCCATTGATGACAACTGCCGATGAAACAATCAAACATCCATTGCTCTCAAGACTTGGGTGTGCACGTGAATTTGTGAGTGAGTATAAGAACGATTTTACAGAAGAACTTACAACCAATCCTATTCGCATTGAGACCAAAGAGTTTCGTGCAGGAGATGGAGCTGAAATGCAGGAATCTATTCAAAAGATTTTGGATACCGATTACGGATATCCAACCGACGGGTTGATCTTCACACCCAGAGCATCGTCAGTTGCTCCACTCGAAGACCGAAAAGGCAAGACTTGGTTACGTGTTTACAAGTGGAAACCATCTGATCAAAATTCCATAGATTTCCTGCTGAGATTTACACCTGGAGAATCATTTGATCCTGTATTGAATGCCCGTGTTCTGTTGGGTACACTCTATGTTTCTCGTAGACCTGGAAGCGAGATAATCTATCCCTGCGAAACTGTTACAGGAGAATACAGTCCTCCAAAAATACCAGATGATTTAAGAGTCATTGCAGAAAGTCGTGATCGTGTTCCATCTCCATTCTATCCTGCTGCTCCTCGTAATATTGATGCACACGTTATTCGTCTCCCGGTCAACGATCGTGGAATTCCAGTAGATATTACAGATACCAAAATCGAGGACAATACGATTGTGGAATGTGCCTACAATACTGATAACAAACGATGGACAGTATTGAGAACACGATATGACAAAACATATCAGTATCGAGTCAAGAAAGAACCTCAATATGGTAACGATGCACCTGTTGCAGATAGTATTTGGAGATCAATGCACGCTCCAATCACGGATGAAATGATACGAAATGTGGCAACGAATCGTATTGATGATACGATTGAAGATGAGTTGTACTACAAGGATGATATGGGTAGAGAAACCCGTATTTGGTTGGATGTCACTGGATTTCACAATCGAATTAAAGAAGTTCTTTATAAAAACAACATCAAGAAAGGCGATACTCTGCTTGAACTTGCAGTAGGACGTGGAGGTGATATTAATAAGTGGATAAAGTCTCAACCATCAAAAGTGGTAGGCATTGATATCTCAGATTCCAACTTGAATGCACCTCGATCGGGATTGTGTGTTCGTTATCTTGAAAAGAAACGTAAGGGTGTTAAAATTCCACCAGGCCTATTCTTCAAGGCAGATATGTCTCAACCGTTGGAAGAACAGGAAGGACACTACTTACGAATTCTGGAAGGTACAGAGAATGCACCGACAGAATATTTGGAACAGTTCCACGGATTGAATGCATTCGATACCATTTCTTGTCAGTTTGCCATTCACTATGCGTGTGCCACAGAAGAGACATTCAAAACATTTATTGGAAATCTCACTAAACACGGCAAGGGATTATTCTTTGGAACCTGTTTGGATGGACGTTCAGTCTATTCCCTGCTTCTTGGAAAACCCAACCACGTATTTAGAAGCAATCAAGGTATCTTTGGAGAATTTATCAAGGACTATGAAGATGGAGCAGAATGGACAGAAGAGTTCGGTAAACAGATTCGTGTCAAACTTGAAACATTCGAACAGGAACAGAAAGAGTATTTGGTACCCTTTGAAAAAGTGAAATCAATGATGGCAGCAGAAGGATATGAATTGGTAGAAGAGAAGATGTTTGGTGATTACTATGCGAATCAAAATGCAATAACTTTAGGACAAGAACAGCAACAGTTCTCGTTCTTACATAAAAGTTTCGTATTCAAGAAAGGTGAGAAACCCAAACCTGCTCCTGAACCAGTGAAAGAGGAAGTGCCAGTGGTAGAGGAAAAGAAGATTGAAGAGGTCAAAAACGAGGAAGGAGAAACAGTCAAACGAAAGATTGTGAAAGTTGTGACTCCAAAAGAAGAGGAAGTGGAACCAATATTGTTCAACGGTTCGGATGAAAGCAAGGGTGATTTCCGTATGTTATCGAACGACTACGTTGCACCTTTCCAGATGGATTCGATCAAGTTTCCAACTGTTGAACACGCATATGAGTATGCAAAAGCAAAGACATTCGGTGATGAAAAGATGGCTGCTCTCATCGCCAAGACACCTTCTGCGAAATCAGTGAAGGCACTTGGTAAGAAGATTTCTGGATTCAAGGAAGAGGAATGGGAACAGAAACAGGACAGTGTAATGAAGGCTGCTATCAAGGCCAAACTCAGTCAG
>Ga0208105_1000169_pt1 | contig 26609 bp, 29 predicted proteins | sample CryBogCBE16Jul07_FD_184574 | JGI IMG/M metagenome (GOLD analysis project Ga0208105, IMG submission 184574) | Freshwater microbial communities from Crystal Bog, Wisconsin, USA - CBE16Jul07 (SPAdes) | ecosystem: Environmental > Aquatic > Freshwater > Lake | place: Crystal Bog, Wisconsin, USA... | reverse complement strand
CGTTCTCTGTATTTCCCTCAAACAAACGGTTACTGATACTAAATTCACTCCTAAAACTCTAGACACGATGTCTCCATTAACTTACATTCACGATATCCATAGTTTACTTGTCAAGAATTTTCATGATCAAGTAAAGCGGGATTGTACAGTTTGTCTTTCGTATCCTAAACTTCGAAGTATGTCCAACATTGAAGAATTTGATGTCGAAGATATTTTAAAAAGTTCAGGCGCTTCCGTTCGTAGATTTCTCAGGTCCAAGAATTGTAGTTAAGAATTGTTGGAACGTTACTACTGCCGGAGTTCCTTTCATTTCGTATAACTTATCTTTTGTTTCAAGTTTGAATGTTGGGAAGGCAGTTATGTTGTAAAGAGCTGCCTTTCCTTTATCTGAATCTCCATTCACTTCTTCAAATGATATTTTGTAATTTCCGTAAACGAGTTTTTTATTTTTAACCAACTGTTTGAAAGATGACCAAGGTTCTTGTGCCTTTTTTGACCATGGACACCATGTAGCGTAAAAATAAATAAACTTTGCTTGTTGGTCTCCTAATCCGTTATCTGCTAAAGGAGGACTCTTGGGTGAATCGGCAACGGTAGGAGCAGGTGTAAAAATACTTAACCAAGAAGAAACATCTGGAGCCTGATAATCTAAAGAAGGAACCGTTGGAGCAGAAATTGTATCGCTCGATGGAAGTGGTGTATCTGGTGGAAGCAAAATCATTCTAGATCCAGGTAAGACTCCGGTAACAAGGTAATAAGTCAAAATAAAAACAAGTACTACCAATACAGCTACGATAAATGCTGTCGCAATGGACCAATAACTAACTGCCATTTTCTTCCTTTCTAAATGAAGGGTATAAAACTTTTACATCTTCACGCTGTTCCTGAAAATATAATCGGTATGCTTGTTCGGAAGTGAGAGCAGGGTTACGTATCATCATCCATGCTATTTTAAATGTTTGACTTTCAGGCTCGTATCTTTTGGGTTGGATTTTATACCATTTTCCTTCGTATCTGACGGATGGATACATTGTATGTTATGACAGCAAGAAGGTGAAAACCAATTATTTCGTTTTTGGTCTGTTCCTTGCTCAGCCCATTGTCTGAATGTGAACGTGTTTCCCATAGACATGTTACATCTTGAACAAATAGGAATTAAGTTCGATAAATGTGTAGGTCCTCCTTTTGATTCAGGAACATCGTGACCACATTGGAAATCAAACACCGTAATGATGTTTTGACACCAAGGAGTAAAACATTTCGCAGAAAACACTTTTCCGAAATTGAAAACCCATACTTGCTCTCTGAGCGCTTTTGGAATTTTCTTTTTAAGATACATTACCTTCTATAGTCTGTCTTAATTAAAATGACTAAAAACGGAAATCTTAATGGGAATACTTCTAACGTCATAGACAAAATGAAAGACTTTTATAATGCTATTAACGAATTCAAAGAATCATATGACGAATTAATTGTGGATATTATGGACGATAAAACCGAATGGAAAGTAATAAAAATTACGTTACGTTCAAGTCCAGAATGTGGACTTTTAGTTGAAATAAATTCCGACCAAGAACACGAATCATTACGAATGTGTGTTCTTGAACGGGTTCAATTTGGTTATACTTCAACTTCAAGTATTATGAATAGTCTATCAGACTGCTTTGATTAAAGTATTCTAATCAATGTGGCTCCATAGTTCTCTCACCAAAATTTTGAATATAAGTGCTCTTGAAACACCATATTTTGATGCGAGCTTTCGCTGAGACAACTTGCCTTTTTGTTCCCTGATTTCACGAACTAGTGCTTCTGTAAGTTTAGAACATCCATGTTTTTCACCTTGGACTCGTGCCTCACGACCTTTCGCCATCTTATCATCTACATTATCTTGGTTTGTTCCTTCTCGCAGATGGTCAGGATTACAGCAAGGAGGGTTATCGCAAGTATGAAGGGCACACATATTCTCTCCAATCGGACGTCCAAGTTTTATTGCTAATGCGTATCGGTGAGTTAATACCTTTTTACTATCGACTCCTCTAACGTGTCCGTATCCTTTAGCAAGAGTTTGTCCTAACCATACCATACACCCATTCTCTCGGTGCTCTAAACGTGTCTGGAACCATTCATCAAATTCGGCACTAGACATGTTCTTTTTTCTTCTTGACATTTATTACCTATTTATTACCTATTTTTCTTATGTTTAAATGACTATGGGAAGCCAACAAGATGAGCCCCGATACCGAAACCGGCACCTGTGCGGGCAGATGAACCGACAGATGGTGCGTAGATATCAAGAATGGCGAAGGTGGCTAAGGCGACGAGGGCAATCATTCCGATTTCGGAGAGTTTGAGTCCCTTGCCTGGTAAGAGGTAGGCAGCGATGGCTACGGCTAAACCTTCAAAAGCATATTTAATTGCGCGAGTAACGAGGTCGCTGAAATCAACGCCCATTGGTTGAGGGACAGACTTTTGTTCTGGCATTTTTTATAGTTAGGAGCAGAGAAAAAAACCATTTTTGTAAAAAGCAATGAGAGTCAAAGTCGTTGTAGATGACGATGTAAAAAGAAAATACTCAATTGTTAATCCTTCTCAAATTGAATTTTATGTCATGACCTACTTGAACGATCCAGACGGATGGATCAGGAGAGGATACTTTTTTGAACCTGTCTCTCAAAATGAAGACGTTCTTATCCGTTTATCGTCAGAATCTACTATTGGTTCTATGTGTGGAATGTCTAACTTATCGTGTGCCGAAATGGGGGGACGACGTATATGGTTGAACGCTGAACGATGGTTCCACGGCGCCGCTAAAAGTAAATTACCATTGGATGAATACCGTCAGTATATGGTCTCGCATGAAATGGGACACATCATAGGATTTGACCATCAAAAATGTCCTTGTAAAGGTTGTCCGGCCCCGATCATGATGCAACAGACTTTGGGTATAGGAAAATGTAAACCCAATACTAAAGTCTAGTTCGTTATTTTAAAGACTTTAACATTGCCCTCTTTTAGTAATCAAATGCCTCGCGAAACTCTCCCCGTCAAAGATGAAACTGGAACTACCATTGATTATTTGGAAGAAGATCCAGAAATACCAACCCAACGTTACTGTATCATCTCTTTTATTTCACCTGAAAAAGTGATCAAACAAAAGAATGAATTCTACAACGAAAAGTTTGTTGAATGGTTAGAATACGACTGGAAAATCAAAGGTATGGAACACTTTCTTGCCTTTCTTTCCAAAAAGTATTCAGTTAAAGTTGATGACTTATTCAAGGATTTGGAAGAATTCAAGAAAGTCCACAATGAAGAAATCAAGAAGACCGATATTCATGAACAATACCAAGTCTTCTTACTCAAGAACGAAAAGGACTTAGAAAATGAGTTCAACGAAAAAGTTGAATTTCAAACCAATGTTCGTGGTGTAAAAGTTCGTCGTGTCTTTTCCAACTTGGAAGAAACCCAAACCTTTGCTCGTGTAATGCAACGTCGTTACCCTAACGATAACTTATACATTGGTAAAGTCGGTGCCTGGCTTCCTTGGGACCCATCTGAAAACATGATGCCCGAAGTTGAATATGCCGAAAAGGAACTCAACGAAATGATGAGAAAATACAAAGAAAACGAAGTCAATCGCGAAATCTTTTTCGAAGAAGAAAAGGCTCAACGTATTGAAGCCCAAAAGAAGGAAAACGAAGAACGCAGACGTAAAGCACTTGAAGATGCTAAGGCTGATGCTGGTTTAGCTGATATGAACGACGTATCGCGTGCCATTGAAGACGCAGTACATCCTTCTGAAGGAGCAGTTCGTGATTTATAAACGCTTTTTAGTTTTACGACTCTTTTTTGATTTGCGATGTTTACGACGACGAGTCTTACCGCCGAACTCTGTTGTAGATGGTCTTAAACACGAAGGATATGGTGCTTCTGGTGTTTTATCATAAGTTCCCGGAGGACACCTTTTAGACATTTGTTCTATTTGCTTAATTTATTTGCGATGCTTTCGTGATTTACGACGATGTGTTTTACGTCCTCCTTTTGGTCTGCGAAGAGCATCTAATCTTGCTTGTAAACTATCTACTACAGCCTTACTACTTGCCTTTGCTGCGTCTTCTGCCGCAATCTTTGCTCTAGTTTGTTCAACAAGTTTGTCTGCTTCTTTATTTATTTTTGCTAAATACGCAACTCCTTTTGCTTTCAATTCAGGTTTTAGTTCTTTGGGTTTTCCAAACGAATCGAACAACCCACGTCCGTGTATTTTTCTGGTCTTTGCCATATTATTTTAACGAATGTATTTTTTACTTGCCTTGTTGCTTGACGTGAACCCAAGGAGAATTACTCTTTTTTCTTAATGTGTCTGCGTTATACTCGTCTTGGGCCAACATCGTGCTTGAGAAAGGTTTGTTGTCCACCCATAAACTATCGTCGCATAAATGAAACTCTGGATGATCTGATGCTTTATACCAAAACACCTGATCTTCTAATTTGTTTGACGAAACCCCGTTACAAATAACTAAACACTCGTAATTTTCCGTACATTGATCCATGAACTGACAGAACATTTCAAAGGTTGGAAACATACCTGCGTAGTTCTCGTATATTCTTCTGCGGTTTCCCAAGATAGTCTCGCGCAAAATAAATATAAAGTCTACGTTCGTTCGTAAATTTGGTGTAATACCTAAAGGATACTGCATAGTGATAATTGTCATCAAATCAATGTGACGTCCGTTCATAAATACGTAACGAGTTGATTCCTCTTTGATCCATGAACCATCATACAAACAATCGTCCAAAATCAAGAACGCACGAGGATCTATATGAGAATTACCTCCACTTCTCTTCTTCTCTTCGTTTCTTGCTGTTTTAATACCTAATTGACGCTTAATAACATTCATTACGATAGGAGGTTGGTATTTATCGTGTATCAGTTTGGAAGGAACCATGTGCTGAAAGAACTCGTTGGCGACCTCAGTAGCAGAAATAACGGTTCCAATAGGGAAACAACGTTGGGTATTGTAGAGAATATCGCGAACCAAGAAAGATTTTCCGGTATCCTTCTTACCTATAACAACAATCATAGGCGACTTTCGTGAATCAATTTCACATCTGTCTTTCAGCATGTCAATATTGAACTTCTTGATATTAAAGTTCATCTTGTCTTGAGTGCGTGAAGTTTTTAGTTTATGTTTAACATGGGAGTATAATATGGTCAAGCGCACAAAATCGTCGTCCAGCGACCTAAGGACAAACTCCGTCGCCCTCTCTTTACAACGATACACCGATTTGAAGTCTTTGAAATCAGAACAGACTTGGGGTATCCAACATATCCAACCTTTTTTTCCTCCTATTGAACGATTATTCAAAACTGAAGTTCTTGATTCTCCCAAGGAGTTTGGATTCAGATTAAACGAAGGGATTTCTTCCATCGTGGACGCCGATACTATCCGCACCACCAAGGGCACTTCTGTTGAAGTCCACAAGAAAATCACCATGCTTTTGAGTCCATATATGTGGATGCAAGGAGACTACGGAACATACTTAGGTCTTCCTACTTCCGAAGAAGAAGCACAAGAAATACAACGCAAGATTCAGGATTCGAATAACGCTGCCTATGTCGGTGCCCTCTTATCTGTAGTTTTATCTCAATCTGGAAACCCACACTTCCCTAAAGTTTATGGTGTTTATACAGGAATGTCCGAAAAACACACCATCGATATTTCCGATGATTACGGAGATTTATGTGAACGATCATGGTTCAGTCAAAATATCGGCAAGACATTTGAAATCAAATTAGCAGAAGGTGTTCATTTTTCTGGAGATTTTCGTCATACTCGTGGAGACCGAACTTCTTTGCTTCTTGGAGAAAACGCAGATTTAGGAGATGTAGAAGAACTTGAAGGTGTTGAATCTACAACAGTAGAACCCGCTGAAATGAACTCTATTACCATGAAAGACGAAGAAGAAGACGATGATGACGGATCAGATAGTTCTTCTGTATCCACTTCTTATATTTTTGGTGTCCGTTCATGTGATTGCGAAGAAGATGAAGACGATGAAGACGAAGATGAAGATGATGAACCTTTCGCTTGGGCATCATTCTCTAACGTTCCTGTTCAAATCACTGTCATGGAAAAATGCGAAGGAACCTTCCATGAACTTTGCGCAGAGAATCCAAATCCTTTGAAACATCTTGCGTGGTTATCTCAAGTCATTTTTGCTTTGGCGTTCGCACAAAGAACTTTTGGTTTCACTCACAACGATTTACATTCGAATAATGTCATGTATGTTTCTACAACTAAAGAATACTTGTATTACAACTGCGCTGGTCAAATATACAAAGTTCCCACTTACGGATACCTTATTAAACTTATTGATTTTGAACGTGGTATTGGATCCATTAAAGTTATCGGAATGAAAGAACCTAAATTATTCATGAGCGATCATTTCTGCGTTGACGAAGAAGCAGGAGGACAATACAACTTTGAGCCTTGGTATATGGCCAAATACCCTGAAATCAAACCTAACCCTTCCTTTGATTTAGTAAGATTAGCAACATCTACTTTCTGGGACTTCTTTCCTGAAGGTCCTGATTGCGAAGATTACAAGGAAAACCCTATTTTCAAAATGTACATGAAATGGTTAACTTTAGAAGACGGAAACTCAATTTTGTTTGGCAAAGAGAACCCGAAACATGATAGATATCACGGATTCTATTTGTATAAAGCTATTGCGAGATATTCCAAAAATGCTGTCCCAAAAACCGAAATTTTGTCTTTGAAATCTTTTTACGCGGTTGATTCGGTGCCTGTTGGGGAGGAAGTTGTCCCGGTTGACGTATGAAGTTGTCTCTGTTGTATTTTGGTTTTTCCATTGTTGTGTTTAGATCTTTAAAATGTTGGGCGGCCAATAAACATATCTTGTACGGCAGGTATTTCCATTGATTTCACTGTATCAGTAACAACATCTGTAGTGGTCGCAAATACCACCCCAGCTGCTATAATTCCACCAAATATCGTGATCTTTCCTGCGTCTGTCCATACAATAGGTTCGCTTTTAGAACGACGTTCTAAAGCATAAACGATAAAACATACCAACGCAACGGCGATAGAAGCAATAACGAGCATCATTTATTCGGATTTCACGCTAAATTTTACAAATTTAGAACGAGAGTATCTTCAGTGGCTTTTCCTTCAATTTCTTTCAATGGATCAACTTCTTCTACAACTTCGACCTTCTTAACTTCTTCTTTGGGCTTGTCCATATCTTCAAATTCAATGGTGGCTTCTTCATCTCCGATTTCTAAGAGACCTCGTCCATCATCGGTTCCATTGTCATCTTCGTCTTCATCATCATCTTCTCCGTCTTCTTCTTTTGTTCCTTCTTCAAACATTACCTTAGGAGGTTCAGGAATAGAAATAGGTTCAGAAACTACACTTTCTGTTGTAACTGGTGTAGGTGTAGCATATTCGTCGTCAGCAAAGTATTTCTTGGCAATTGCTTCCCAAGGTAAGAAACTACGAATGACTTGTTCCATACATTCAGTAATGACTCGTTCAATGTCCTGACGATTACGTGCTTGTTGTTCAGATGCGACTCCTACTGTCTTGAAATAGTAAGCCATTTGCCACATTTTACGCGCAGATTGCTTGTACATTTCGTGAATGAACTTGGAAATAGAAGGGCGTTCAAATTCAATTTTGAGTTCAGAAGAACTTCCACGATAATGAAGAGACGCAAATGATTTCATGTATGAAATGAATACACCCATCAAGAGATCATCCAAGTAAGTACATTTGCTCACCTTTACAATGCGTTCTACTTCAGTATTCAAAGTTTCTTCTGACCATTCAGGGATACGAGTTAACATGTTTTGAAAGGTTCTCAAAACTTGATCTAATTGTCCGTTTCGATCGCATAACTCTTTAGCTGAATCGTATATTGACCAGAACCCATCTGCTACAGGGCTGACCAATAATCCAACTAAATGTTCACGTAAATGTGCCTTGGCGAATTCGGTGCTAGACATTTGTAATTTTGATCAACTATAATATGAACTGGAAAACGCAATTGAAAAAAATGAATTTATTTTTTCTAAAAGATGGTAGAATACATTATGATTACAAAATTCATACTTACAATTGTGTCGTCTATAGCAAGCAAAGATCTTCGTTATAGCCGGCCTCGAACAGAATTAAAAGACTTAACAATTAACAATTGTCGTTTATACCAAGTAAATACTTTGTATAACCGGCTTCGAATTCAAGAACAAGAAAGCAAAATGAGTAAAGAAAAGAATCAAGTAGGCACCTATCTAAGATGGTGCAGAGATGGAAACGATTGTATATATAACGATTGTGGTTTCCATCACCAAGTATGTGAACATTTCCTTAGAGGAAAATGTAACATCCCAAATCCCATGTTAAAACCACCTCCACCAAAGGTAAAGGTAGACTGGTCTAACTTTGAAGAGGCTTCTAAATATGGTTGTAAACATGACCATAGAGATCCAGCTAGTCTTCACACAAGGGTTGAAAAAGTTCCTATGGAACAAACTTCTGATATCATCAAATTGTTTGGTGATAAAGGAATAGTTAAAATTTATGAGTCTAAAGAGGTATATGAGATAGCTCATATGCCAAGAGTAGACAAAAAACTGCTTAAACGCAGTTTGTATAAGGCAGGTTTCACGTATGAAACTATGCTTTACCAAGAAGGCACTGAATACGAAGAAGAGTTCTTATGTATACTCAGTGAGCCAAAACAACCAGAACTCGAACCAATTCCAATGAAAGATTGGATTGATATAGCACGATTCGAATATATGGATGATGTATGTAACGGAGACGCATTCGATACTAGCGAATTATCTGATCTACGATACAGAATATTGTTTCTCAGTTTGGTTAAAGGAGGATTTAAATTCCATCCAACTCACACTGGTTATCATGAATGTATTATGATAACCCATATCCCTGGTAAAGATGATTTCGGTAAATCTTCTTCAGATGAAGAAGTAATACATGAACATGTATCTGAACCTATAGATCTTAATTTTACAGCAAAATCATACTTTATAGATCACGATTTGAAATATAAAGAAGAAAATGGTAAATTAACAATGATTAATTTTACTCGAGATGATATGTTTGCGTTTGTAGAATACATGGAAAGATTTGTAGGAATACCAGAAGCTCGTATTGATGTTATCGCAGAAGTATCTCCAGATGGACAAATTATTAATGCAACAAAATTTATAATAAAATTATAAAACAAAATAAAAATTGAAAAACAAAAAAACAAAATAAAAATTGAAAAACAAAAAAACAAAATAAAAATTTTTGATTTTAAAAAACGGATTTATTTTTCATTAGAAAAGGTAATTTACAAAACATAATTAAAGCAATCAACAATTAAAATGAACGCAACAATTACACCAGCAATGAAAAGTGATTTCAATAGTATAGTAGAACTTATTACTGAAATGAACGAATTAGAAGGCAGAGAAGTATTCCAACATATCTCTGAAAGAGCATTGTCTCTCGCCGTTGCTTACAAGCAAAAATACTTTGGAAATGTTGAAGAAACTACCACTAAGGAAATTCAGATCGCTGAAACTCCTAAGAAAACTAGAAAGCCACGTGCAAAGAAGGAAGAAACAACAGAAGGCATAGAACCTCCTGCTGCTCCTGTCAAGAAACCACGTGCTCCTAGAAAGAAGGCAGTTGAACCAGCAGTTGTAGAACCAGATGTTACTGAACCAGTAACTACTGAACCAATTGTAGTCGATATGACAACAACAACTACAACTGAAACACCAAAGAAGAAGACACGTGCAAAGAAGGAAACTCCAGCGGAAGGTGAAGAACCTCCTGCAGCTCCTAAGAAACCACGTGCTCCAAGAAAGAAGAAGTCAAGACTCGACATGAGCGATGACTGCTTCAGTGAAGAACTTCAATCATTTGATGTTCTACGTGAGTTTGTAAAAGACGATGAAGTAAGAAACAATATTAAAACAAGCGAATTGAAGGAAGAATTCCGAGAATGGGTAGATGCAATACCCGATGAAGAATGGAACAAGAAAGCGTTTAAAGAAGAATTTATATCTTATGTTAGACAGTTTCTGGAATACAAGTATGGTCCCAGCAACTAATAAATTATAAAAATTTAAAAAAAACAAAAAAAGAAATAAAAATTAGAAAAATTAGAAAACAAAATAAAAATTTTTTACTTGCGAGAATGACGACGTTTTGTTTTGCGTGTCTTTTTTGATTTTTGTTTGCGTCCTCCTTTACGTGTCTTTTTGATTTGACGAGGAGGTGTAATTAAACCGCGACTTGCTAAAGACACTTTATCTTCGTATTTAGTGACTTCTCTGGCTATTTGTTTGGCTTCTGGAGTTGAAGGTAATTTCACTTCATAAGCAGGAGAATAAGGTGTTTCTGGATCAGAACGACGTGTTTGACGCGTAGGCGTAACGAAGGGAACTTCAGAGATATCGGTCGCTTCGTCAAGAGACATTTTAGAGGACGACATTTATTTTATCCGTAGATCAGTTTCCATACAAAAGTGAAAAAGGGAAGAATGAATACAGGAAACAAACCTCCAGTTGCTAATGTTAAGGCACCAAGAACGTATTGACCTCCAGTGAACAATCCTTTTCCGTAATCAAAAGTTACTCTTGTGCTTGCGAACCAGAAAGTCAAGAAAATCATGGTGAAAATACGATTGAAGAACACACCTACAAACGAACCAAATGTTTCAGATGGACTGTCTCTTGCGGTTGTATTCACTGCCGGAGCAGAAAGAGTGAAATGCTTTCCGTCTTCTACTTTATAAGAACTGGGTTCTCCGTTGATTTCAACATCGACTTTCAAGAACTTTTGTTTGGTTGGGTTTGGATCGGGTATTCCTACAGTTGTGGGACTTACTTTCATATCAATTGACCCGTTATCCAAATACGTTCTTACAGCACTTGTGACGTCTGTATAATTTGTGTCGTAACCGTATTCTGCTTTTTTGATTTGTAATCCCGATGCTATTCTTGCCGGCGGAGCATCTATTGTGAATGTCTGATCGTCTGTGGCCGAAATAGTGTTATCCTTGCCGTTGTTGATAGTGTATACTGCGCTCAATGTTTTTACTTGACCCGGAGCAGGATCTTGTATATTCAAAGCAGCAGGACTTACTACAAATGAAATACGTCCATTTTGGAGGTAAGAAAGGACTTCCTTGCTTACGTCTACACTTGATGTCGCAATTCCGTATGTTGCGGACTTTATTCTGATACCTGTCGCCATTATTATTATACAGCAAACGACTTAAGAACTGAAAACAACGTTCGCTATTCCTCCTGTAACTCTCAAATAATTGTATGATTCCACAAAGGCTCTAACGTTATAAGTGTATTGATTTGTTTGAGCAGTTCCTTTGACTACTACTGTAACTACGTCGCTTGGACTATACAAAGGATTTCCAAATGCGTCTTTTTGGTTTGGGTTGACCACTGTAGGATTTGGTAAGTTCAACGATGATCTCAATACACATTGTGTTACCGTTCCAGTTGATAAAGTTGGAGGAATGGCAGGAGGTTGGACATACGTGTTTCGTAATACTGGTTTGTTTACCATTGATCCGTTCAAGTGACCACTTGGTTGGCCTGTTGCGTGATCTAATGAAAATGAGTATGAATACACTCCGGGAATATCGTTGATTGTTCTGCCTGATTGATGTCTGTAGTTTTGGATTTGTGAGAAGAATGTAGCAGGTTTTACTGAAAATCGTTCTAATCCATCGAGCACGATGGTAGATTCAATCAAAATGTCTCGTTGAGATACGCTTGTTGGAAGAGCGTTTCCTGATACGTAAGGTTGCATTAAAAATGTGAAATTTGTGGTATCTATTGGCGGTTTATAAGGATCTGCCCAGTTTGTATAATTATCGTAATCGTTCTGTTGTAATCTGTCTATGCGTTGGGCTACCCAAACGACTTGTGTACATAAATTACGCATCAAGAGTAGCATATCGTTACTTGGACCATACTGACCATCAGCAGTTGTTATATCTACTTGGTTAATGATGAACGAATGGTCTGTTTTGACAACGTGTGCTAATTCTGCGTCACTCAAGAAAATGTAGTTTGCTTCGATGTATGGGTTCATGTTCCAAGTAGTTAAGTTTGGAACTGTAGGAACTGGAGTCACAGAGTATGTGGGAGGAGACAAGAAATTACTAATACTGAAAGCAGGATCTGTTGGATCTGGTGCTACTCTTAAACCAAAATTAGGATTTGCGACTCCTTTGACTGTTTCACGAACATCTATAACTGTGAATAATTGATACATATTTTTCAATTCAACGACGATTTCCACTGCCGAGTATTGGAGAGCGGCAATAGGTAAGGCAGCTCCTACATTTTCACAAAACCAAAAATGGAGTGGAATGTTGAGTGTTGTTCCGTAAATTGATGGTTCTGCTAATTTTGTAGATGTGGAAATAGAGTTAGGATACTGGTTCATTCTATCGTAAGCGTTCGCAGGATCATACATTTCAGGAACGTTTCCAACCATACGATCAACGATGGCTTTTTTGTTTGCGTCAAAGTTCAAGTTTGCGTATAACTTCATCCATTCGCCTGTATGTCTGACTACTTCTTGACCATTGATGACCAACGAAACATAATTGATCATATTGTAACCTAAATTTTTTACCCATTGAAAATCGTATCCTATGGCGCCTGAATTGTAATTCAATGTGGCATGTTGAGAAGATACTTGAACTACAGGTGAAAAGATGCTTGGTAAAGTAAGAACTAAGTAACAATCATTTATTAACTGCGCAAACTGTTCCACTCTTGCCCTCAATGTTACCGTCCCGGACTGAGGAATTTGTAAATTCTTGCTTTGGAACACCAATTCAAAATGTTCCATTGCGAAATCTGTGTGGCGCTTGTAAACAGACCTAAAATGTGTGAATGATGGGTTCCCACATACTAGAATATCTTGTGCGCCTTTTGATACTAATTGCATTAAGCCTCCCATTTTACTTACTTATTATTGAATAGTTTTATGTGTGTAGACTGAACACTTGACACAACCTGCTAATTTAACTCCACTAATAGTAGTTGTTGTGCAATTACATAAACGAGTTTGTGTAAGAGTATTTGCGTTGATATTTGTTCCGTTGCTTGTTGCTTGAGTTCTCAAGATAAAGTCAGCAGTTTGTGATGCGACATAGTCTGTCCACATAGATGCTATTCTTACCGTCTTAGGATTACCTCCAGTTCTTGGTATCAAGAAGGCAGCATTGTAAGGTAATTGTGCTGGATCTTGACCAGCGATATCCACGTTGTTTGTCAAGTTAGCAGTAACATAAGTTCTTGCTTGACGTAATTTAAGTAATCTTGTCCAGTCACTCGCAGATAAACCGTGAGTTCCAGTTTGCACGTTAGCCATTGATGTTCCTGCTCCAGCGTTAGATACTGTTGCCATTTGTAAATCACCTATAAAAACAATTTAAAGAACTACGTCTGGTAAAAACTTCAGTATATTTGGTCCTGAACGAATACCTATTTTGAACAATCGCTTTTCATCTCCCCATGCTCCATAATCAAATATATCGTTCGTTTGCGGATCTAAAAGCATCACGATTCCTTTCACTCGAATAATTTGAAGTCTTCGTTTCTTCTTCGCAAGATTTCGAACATACAATTCATCTTTTTCGTCGTTCAAGTAAGACGGTCGGTATGCCAAATCTTCTCCTGTGACTCCCGTATCGAAACGCATACACTGAATAACTGGTTGTTCTTTCGTATGTAACTTACGATGAATTTCACAATCTACCGCTGCTTGTTTTAGTATACTTGTTATGTTCTTGATGATACGTCCTTTGCGGTAAGAAATTTCGTATAAGAATTCGTCTGAACTCATGAAGGCTTCTCTTGGTTCATCGCCTTCGTATCGTTTCAATTCTGTATCGTTACGACGAATGGCTACGATGTTAGGACCTTTTTCTGAATCGGCAGTTGTGGATTGATCAGGTGTGAAAACAGACATATACATTTTTACAGTCACGTTTCGTTCTGATTCAGGTAAAGACGCATGAGAATTAATACGTATTGCACGACCTATGACTTGATCAATTAAAGCAGGATTCCAGTAAGGTTCTAAAATGTATACGTGTCTCACGTTTTTCAATGTAATACCTTCAGCTGAAGCTCTGCTTCCCAATAAGACACACAACTTCTTTTCCTTGATTGATTCTTTTAAGGTTTGTGGAAATGTATCTGAGTATTCATCATTAAAAATTTGACGAATAAGTTCACGTTCGTCCTTGTTTTTACCAGTATACAAGCCATAAGCAGGTTTACCTTTTTCCATCGATGGGTCTTCCTTCCATATTCCTGCGTCTTTCACCAACTTGTATTCTTGGAACCCGTTATTTTCCAATACTGCTCTGAAAACACCTAAACCTTCCAATGATTCGTATTGTGAATAAACGTATTGGTTGTTCCACTTACCGTCTTTTCCCATATTGGCCTTCACATCTTTCAGCAAGGTAGCCATCTTAGGAGAAAAGTTTGCTAATCCTGCGGGCGACAAGTAACGTTTTGGATCTGCTTTCAATCTTGTCAATATTTCTTCCTTATCTGCTACCGTTTCTTCGTCTTCGTCGTCCATATTTCCAACTTTAAGTTCAGGAGGAATAGCGTAATCACAAACTAAACGGGACGTCATACGAAAAGAACCCATACTGTCGTTCAACGAAGGCATACGTTTCTTTTTTGCTTCTCTCTTGATTTCCTCTGAACGTGATTCCAAGTATCTCAAGTATTGTTCATCAGACATCGGAACTTTTACAAGTGTCTTATCTTCATCCAATCGTTTAGGTAACTTCTTTTCGTCTGCTCCTCTGTAATACGAAACTAAACCTTGGACGCGTCTTGAGAAAAGCATCGCATTTTTGACCTTCAATCCGTCAATGAAAGTTTTTGTGAATTCGTTGTCTGGAATATCTGTTGGAAGACATTGGAGTTCTTGGACTACCATCTTGTCTTCATTGACCAACTCAACTCCTGCAAATTTGGTTTCAAATGCTGTTTTCCAAGTGCCTACCCATTTCTTGATATCTTCTTCTTGCTTGAAATCCTTGTTGTATTTTACTGCTATTCTCTCGCCTTTTTCGTTGTACACACTTTCAAAGTAAGGAGGATTACGTGTTAATAAAAACGTTCTTTTTACCGAGTTGTATTCTATGGTATCCACATCTTTCTGTTGACGGAAAAAGGCAGTCATCAGTGCTTCGTCCCACGTAACTGCGCTCTTTGTTGGAACAATCACTTGCTCTATTGGTCCATGTAACAAGTTCATGAGAAAGGCTATTTCTTGTGGGCTGTTGATTGCCGGTGTTCCTGATAAGGCTACAACCTTACAATTCTTTGCTTTGTAAATGTAGTCGTATATTCTGGTTCTGATGTCTCGTTGATTGACTACCGATGTAATGATGTTGTGTGCTTCATCAATAATTACCACTGCGTCATCAAACATATGTTCTGAAGGCAAAATACGATCAATGTTATTACTGGAAATACCGTTGTATCTTATGAAATTGAATCGCGAACTTATAGTGTCTTCAATTTGCGCTTCAATACCTTTTTGCTTGTCTCGTGACAAGTTCTTGAAGTTAGGTAGAGCATCTTTCACTGTTGTGAAGTATCTTCCGTTCTTGTCCAAATACTCGTCTGTAACTCCCAACAATTTTGCTGCCTCTCTGTCCTCTTCACCTCTGACTGCCTTTTCTTCCCAGTGCTGTTCGTAAGCATAAATCGGGTCACCACAAGTTCGGATTTCTCCAATATAGTTTTCTTCCAATGATGCAGGTGTCAAGACATACACTTTCTTGTTTGACATCAAGGATTCTGCTACGGCAATAGATGAACATGTTTTACCTGAACCGAGGCCGTGGTATAACAAAAGACCTCGATAAGGAGTTTCAATCATCAAGTAATCACGAACAAGTTTTTGGTATGGGAAAAGTTCTTTAGGTCTTCCGTCGGTGCCTTCTACATCTTTCTGACGGTATTTCAAGAATACACGGGTTATTGCGTCGGCGAACGCTTTACGATTGGGCAAGACATACGCCATTCTCTCACTTATTTTTGGGAACGAAATGATAATGGAAGAAGTTGTGCGAAGAAATCCTAAATTATGGATGGTTGCTATTTACCTGTTTTTTGTTGCTGGGTTTCTCTACCTAAAACCTGCTATTGCCTTCGGTAAAGATGGAAATGTCCGACCCTTCGGTGTTGGAAAACGTGAATCCACTGTGTTCCCTGTTTGGACTTGGATCATAGGTCTTGCAATTGTATCGTATCTTGTGGTAGTATATATTCTGGATTTTGAGTTTTAGTCTAACATTACCTTATCAAAATACTTCACATCCACTATTTCCCTGTTTTTAATAAAAATTACACAATTACTGAATATGACGTTTTTGAATACTTTATCAACCAATGTGGATACTTGTGGTCCTAACCAATTAGGATACTTTTCAATAATGAAGAACAAACGTCTAGCGCATTGTTTTTCGTATTCTGAATACTCTTTTGGAAGGTCCGACTTAAACATTTTTTCAAAATCGTCTATAGACTTTGATAAATTCTGTTTTTTATGTAAAATATAGTTCATAGCAGTCGTGCTGTTATTTTCGCTGTAAAAAATACGTCCGAATGTATGATACAGCATTTTATAAAGGTTAAACCTTGTATATACGCCGATAACAAACCCATTATCAATATACCAATCTAGAAAAACATAATTTAAAAATGCTTCATCTACACCAAAGTTGTAATTTCCATGTTCTTCTGTAGCTTTTTTATGGTGCTTGTATATATTTACCGGCTTGTTTCTCTTGTTGATACTCTCTAAGAAATCAGTCAGTAGAGTGAAAGGAGCTTGGTGTCTTACAATAAATCTTCCTCCAAACATTGGTGGGTAACGAATATGTGTCTCAAATTTTTGCTTTGTATGCGTAAGTGAATAAAAATTAGAACCTCTATACACTAAACCTAAACCATCATACTTGAGCTTTCCTAAATAATCCATATACTTGAACCATACTATGTCTTCCTTAGCTGGTTCAAGTTCTTGTACATGTGCTGCCTTGAATGCGTGTTTGTAAATATCAAAGCAAGGGAAAAATCTCCATAAGGTTGGAAATAACCCAATGTGATACTTTTCATGAATTACGTACTCTGGACAAGTGAGAACATACACACGTGCGTCTAGATCTTTTATGATTTTCATTATAGACTCATCTTCTTCGATACTTTTGTCTATAAATATCTGGATCTGACTATCTGGATAATTTTTTTTGTATTCTTTCCAGTTCTTTAACCCTTCTACATAAATTTCAAAATTTTTGTATAGAGGATAAGCTCTAAAGAACGCCAAATTGACAGTATTTGCATACTTCCTATTTGGGTTCACAATTACTTCCACGTTACAAACGGGATTCTCCATTATTAAAACAGAAGTTAAGATGTTTTAGGAGGAGGCGCTGTTGCCTTTGCGTCTGCTTGTTGCTTGTCGTGTAATTGAGACAACAACTTTGTTTTAAAATCGGTTATTTCGTCGGCAGTAGATACACAAGCTGCGGTTTCACCTTTTATGATTCCCCAAATTGTGGCTGGCCAAATAAAAAGCATCATAAAATAACCTAATCCCAATTTTATTGCTATGTCATGTTCTATTCCGAATTCTTCAAAGAAGTGGACAAATGGGTTTCTCACAAATTCAAAAAACGAGGCAACGGCAAACGCTATGCTTGGAAACGCGGATATAATGGCTCCGTTCTTGAATGCGTCCGATAGATTGTATTTGGAACATTTCGTGTATGTTGCCGCCATGATAATACACGCTCCAGATACGGTAAATCCTCCAAACATAAGTCCAGTTTTAATAGCTATATCCATCCTTGCTTATTTACTCACACTTTGATACGTGGCAATCATACGTTCAAGTTTCATTAGCATGTTCAATCGTTCAACGTAGTGTGGTCTTATAATACTTCTACACTCAGACAACGTTTTCCATCCAACTTCCGATATTTCTTTGCTTTGCATATAAGTCAATTTCTGTCTGGTGTTGATTGTCTTTGACGAATCTAAGAGTGCGACAAAGTATATGTGTCTATACTGAATGTTGTTGGTTCCCTTGAAGTCTTCTACAAATACCATATCTTCTTTTACAGTGTATGCCTCTTTACCTATGTTCGTTTCTTCCCAAAACTCTCTCGTTGCGCATTCTAAGTCAGATTCACCCTTGTTTCTTCGTCCCTTTGGAAATCCCCATTCGGGTTCAGGATACTTTGATCTATTTATTGCCGTAATTGACTTTCGATCTAGTTGGTAATACTTCATCTTTGAAATCTCGTATTCTGTAGAATGTGTGTCCCTTCCTGGACCCCATAATTGTGTCCATAAAGTATCAAACTCTTCATCCACGATCTTCTTCTGCTCGGGAATAGTCATGTTTCCAATCAGACTATTGACGTAATCTAAATCCCCCAAATCATATTTTCCTCTTATGAATTCCATGTAGGACATAGAATCTTTGCGTTTCACCATAAATACCCCAATCGTTCTTGGATCTACTGGCAACTTAAGAGGTTCATAAGCCCCTCTAATTAGCAGAATACCGCAAGATATTACTGGTTCTTTACATGACCTAAATACATGCCCTTGCCCACCGCAGTTATTACAATACATTTCCTTGACGTTCATTTCACTGTTATATGGTCCGTTTTTTACTTCGGTCTTTTTAACAAATGGGAGGATCTCAAACGAAACAAGTTCAGGCACCAACCTTTGTTACTCCTGATATTTCAAAAGCACAAGGGGCCACTTTTTCAGGAGAATATTTGTCGTCTCTTGCTCAACAAAACGCAGCGGCAGCTCAACAGGCAATCGAAGAGGCAAACAGAGTAGCGGCAGAGGCAGTATCTTCGTTATGGAGGACAAGATTGTATATAGGTGTAGGAATAGTCGGTATTGTTATCCTTATCATTTTAGGTCTTATATTTTACGATTTGTATGCTCGAAACAATGGACTTAGAACTTACATCCTTCCCGGTGTAATTCAAAAATTTACGAATCCTGATGGCACCGACACAAGTAAACTGCTAGACACTTTGAATAAGGCTACTCAGTCTATTTCAGATCAAGCAAATACTGTTACATCTTCAGATGCTTACAAAACTGCCTCGGATACAACAAGTTCTTTGTACAACCAAGCATCTACTACTGCATCTGGAGTTTCTGATCAAGCCAGTTCTTTGTACAACCAAGCATCTACCGCTGCGTCCGGAGAAGCCAGTTCTTTGTACAACCAAGCAGCTTCTGAAATAGCTACACCTGCCATCGCCAAAGGTCAACAACCTCCTCCTCCCTATTTATGGAGTTGGGTGTTTGGTGAAGGTATGTTACCGGGTCCTCAAGATACAACAACTAGCACATTTGTCACTGCTACATCTGCTCCTCTTTCGGCAGTAAGTACAGGTTCTTACGGAATGCAATGGTGGATGTACGTAAAAGACTGGAACTACGGATACGGAAAAGAAAAACCAGTTGTCGTTCGATCAGATCCAATGGTCGCAATGATCCAAAACCCTCGTGTAGTTTTACATCCAACAGACAACACTTTGAGAATTTCCATCTCTGTGTTCCCCGCAGATAACTCGAGTGCCTCAAATGAACCTTCTGCTTATGGAGATTCCAATTCTAATGGCGACGTATTCATTTGCGAAGTCCCCAATATTCCTCTCCAATCTTGGTTCTCTGTATCCTTGACTGTCTTCGATCGTAACCTCGATGTATACATTGACGGCAAATTAGTTAAATCCTGCTTCATTTCTGGAGTTCCTAAACCTGCCACCGGAAACATCCAAATTTCTCCTAATGGAGGATACTCTGGCTTACTCTGTAACTTCCAATACTCCAATTCAAGTTTAAGCCCTACCGATGCTGCGACTTTCTTCTCTAAGGATACTGCCTGTCGTGCTGAAACTGCAAATGTAACATCTTTAGCCGCAGATACTACTGGTTACGCAGTTAAGTTTGGACTCTATGATACATTGGGAAAGACAATCAAGGAATACACGTTCTAATGAGTCAATAAATTGGTTATTCAAGTATATATTAAATACAATAAGGATGTCGACATATAGATACACACCTGGTTCAGGATTATGTTCACTCGGTGTTCAAATTAAAAATCCAGGTCCACCAGGTCCACCGGGACCAACTGGATTACAAGGTTCTCCTGGAAACACTGGTCCTACTGGACCTGCGACACCTGTTACACATTACGTTTCATCTGGAGGTACTGGATATCTTATGGTTAACGGAGGAACAAATGGATTCACAGGAAATCATTATTCTGAAGCTATTATTCTTGGACCATCTATAGTAACAGATTTCGGTAAGGGGGCAACTGCTAGTTCAGATCCTACAATTTACGTGAATGCCGATATTATTCCAACTCAAAGTGGTGTGTTTAACCTTGGTTCAAGATCTAAACCGTTCAAGTCTATGAACGTAGCCGCACAAACTATTTATGTAGGTTCATCATTTATGTCCACAGATTCGGCAGGTAATATCCTCCTTACTTCGACAGATGGAACATCAGCCGTTCCATCTACCAATGAAAACTTTATGGTGGCAGTTGGTTCTGACACAACGTCTTCAATCAAATATTCTACGAACGGTACTACCTGGTTGAACGCAGTAACGGGTCTATCTGGACCCACAGGATCTTCTCCACCTTTTTTAACAGGAAACACAGTTGTATGGACTGGTAATATTTGGGTAGCAGGAGGACAAGCGTCTTCTGATATAGGTTCATCGTCTATTTTAAAAAGCAACAACGGTAAGGAATGGTTTGTTCCTGCTATTACAACAGACCCATTTTCTCAATTTGGACAAGGTGTAGGACAATGTTTAAGTATAGCGTATAATGCCTCACAGGCTATTTTGATAGCAGTAGGAACCCAAGGTAATGACGCTTATACTAACAATTTTAATCACATGTTCTATAGTTTGGATGACGGTAATACATGGATACCAGTTAATTACACACCTAATTTTCCACCTGGCGGAACAACGTCTCTTTATGCTAGCAAAGTTGCGACAGATGGAGGGAACAGATGGTTCATTATCGATACATACGACAATTACGGAGATAACGCAGTTTTGACAAGCACGGATGGTATTAATTTTTACCAAAGTGCGAATATTGGGATATACGTTCCATCTTCTTTACGTTACAACGGTCATTATTGGTTAGCATGTGGTGGTGGATTTAATGGATTCTTTTATTCCATTGTTAAATCTACAGATGGAGGAAATAGTTGGAACGGCGTGTTGAGCAATCTTCCAAACGGTACTGCCTTTTTTGCTACTGATGTCGCATGGAACGGTATTTACTGGGTATGTGTGGGTAATGGAGACGCTTCAAATTTATGGACAAGTCAAGATGGAGACAATTGGACAAATGTAGCAGGATTTGAAGGAGTTTCCTTTACTACCGTTACGTGGAATGGAGAAGTTTGGGTCGCAGGAGGAAAATTCCCCGACGCATACGATATCAATGGCAACCTAATACCTAACCCAGTTTCATTTATCGTAAGTTACGATACGATTAACTGGTATTCTGTATCAGGTTCACCATTTTCAAGAAATCCTTTAGCAAGCGCATCTCGACGCGTTCTTCCATTCGGAGGACCACCTCCAGGAACAGCCGGATCTGCTGGATCAACAGGACCTACAGGACCACAAGGACCTGCCTTCACAAGATGGATACCAAGTTCAGGAGATATTAAAGTTGTTGGACCAACAACTATTACAAAAACAGGAGGAACTTCACAAGCATATATAATATCGGCTGAATCATTCCCTACTCCTACTCAAGGATCATATATAGAGATTACTGCACCTACGTTAGGAGAATCAGGAGCAGAAATACAATTAGGATTTGCTTTGTTAATGAACGCCTTTGTTGTTGACTTGTCTTATCCAAATGTATTAACAATTGTTTATTACTCTGGAATGACGAATATTCAATTTAATGGAACATTTACACCAGGAGATATTTTAGCAGCATACAGCGATGGAGTAAATTTTTATGCAACTCAAAATGGTTCTGTCATAGCAACTTCTCCTATTGGTCTAACCGGACCTATTTATGGAGCAATGTCTATGGCAACTCCAACACAAGATTTAACCGTTAACAATTTATTGTTCTACCCTACAGGAACTGCAGGATATTCCTTCACAAGATGGACATCTGGTTCACCTAATCTCAAAATTATAAGTCCAACGGCTTTTACTATGACAGGAGGAGCAACTGCGTCAAGTGTATCGTCTGTTCAATCGTTTCCTACTCCTACTCAAGGATCATACTTAGAAATTGTGGCACCTACGTTAGCAGAATCAGGAGCAGAAATACAAGAAATATTAAACATAAATAAAAATACTTACTATATTGATTTAACATACCCAAATGTATTGAATGTTTATGATCAGAACGGAAACACTGCTTATACAGGAACATTTACTGCGGGAGATATTTTAGCAGATTACATGGATGGAGTAAATTTCAACGCAATTCAGAACGGATCTACAATAGCAACTTTTCCTATTGGTAATACTGGACCAGTTTCAGCAGAAATTCTCATGGTAGCACCAACTCAAACCTTAACCGTTAATAATGTATTGTTCTACCCAACAGGATCTTCAGCACCTCGTGGAACAGTAATTTTCTATGGATACGGTGGACCTACAGGATCAACCGCTTATATTCCTCCTGGTCCTACTGGGTTTGGTCCTACTGGATACACTACATTATCACGTGATTTTTACTTTGATCGTAATAGTCAAACTCTATACTTCTATGGCGATCTTCTTGGTATGTAAAATACCTATGTGTTTTAAATAATGGACACTTATACAATCGCAATTGCCGTAGGAGTTACTATTCTAGTAGTAGCCATCATCTACTATTCCTTGACTAGTAAGGCGGTAGCATCAACAACTTACCCAATCACCACCGTGATTTCCGATGGACGAACACCGTTCTCTAGTAAATTGTATTTACCTCCTTCGGATGATCAAGATCCAGGTATGTCGTTCTCTTACGCCTGCTGGGTCAAGATAGACGATTTCTCTTACAAGTATGGAGAACCTAAAGTCATCTTCAGCAAGGGACCCATGGACTTATCGTCTATGTGTCCTGCTCTCTTCCTTGATTCCAATAGCAATTCGTTGATTGTTAAATTAGACACCTTTGGAGGAACAGAAGTTATACCTATCGGTAACATTCCCGCAAAGAAGTGGATTCATGTTGCGATTGCCGTTTCTCAATCGGCAGTAGATATTTACGTCAACGGAACTCTTTATATGCATCATACATTAGTCAATGTTCCACGACAAAACGACGATGTCGCACACGTTGGATTGAACGGAGGATTCAACGGACAAATTGCATCGCTTCAGTATTTCCGTTACTTGTTGAACGCTTCTTCTATAAATGAATTAATGCAATCAACTCCACAGGCAGATACAAGTGTAAGTGGTTCATTGCCTCCTTATTCTGGAATATCATTCTGGACGTCTCATTGAACAGTTTGAAGTTTGCGTTTAGCTTCTTCGGCATCTGCTGCTTGTGATTGAGACTTTGTTATTAAATCGTTCAAGTTCTTTTCCAGCCGGTCTATTCTTGGTCGCATTCCCGCTGGAGAATTCATGAAATTATTGATTGCCGTTGTTCTCAAAGGTTCGGGCAATTGTAAAATATCGTCTGGGACATCTGGATAATTTGGATCGCTCAAATGTTCAACGATCACTCTTTCTTTGTTTGCGATCATGTATGCTATAACAGAAACCAGGAACACAAACGCAATAATAAGAAGATACTGTCTCTTTGACGCCATTACATATTATTTAGCGTATTTTTTATGTTATCTACTGATTTTGTGACATTATCTAAATCATAACGTATATGACCAATTGGTTCTTTTGGTAAAGGAGTAGCAGATACTGTTGTAGGAGAAGGAGCAGGAGCAGGATTTATTTGAGGCATTAAAGGAGTTGGTGATGGTAATGGTGTATTATCTACAGAAGGAAGAATCGTAGTAGAAGGAGGAACTGTAGCAGGAGCAGATGTAAGTGCCGTTCCGCTTGTCGATGGACTTGGAACGACTGGGGATAATGCCATTGTCGCACCTTGACCTGCCATCGGACCTTGACCTGGTAAAGGGTTTTCTACTGGGGGATTAGAAGTCAATCCTTCTGTCATTGGTCTTGTCAAGAAATACAAAACTCCAATAACAACTATGGCAAGTAAAATGAGTTTCCAATATTTCAACATCCTTTATATTAGTAAGTATAAATGAGCGCGCAAGGACCCGCAGGATTAACTGGTTATGTTCCACAATACACTCGTGACGCACAAGACTGGACACGTGCGCTTAAAGAACGTTTGACGTATATTACTCTGAACTCTTCATATTCAGGTAATAAATACCCCGAACCCAACTTTATGAAATACGGCAATCAAATTCGTTTGACTTACGATTTCGGACGTTTCAATTTTACTGGTGCTGCTGGATGTTCTGGATGTACTGGTGTCGCATTCGACGGAGCACTTGAAGGTATTCCATTCCCTTAATGCTTCAGTGTCTTTCTTAATGATGTTCTTACTTTTTGACGTTGTGTTTTAGTCAAGTCCGTTGGAGTATAAGTGAAAAACAGTTCTAAAAATTCACGAGAGTTCTTGTCTTTCGATAACTTTTCATACATCTCTGAACGTTCTACTCGCATATCAACTAATGAAGGTTGTTTACCTAAACAGGTTATTGGAGTTAATATCTTGTATCTTCGTTTGACGTTCTCGTTTGCTAGATTGACTAAATGTTCAGCAGTGCAAAGAAATCGTTGTTCTGGAAAAGGGTCTCTGAATTCGTTAGAGGCATACAACGCAGCCAAGAAGAATTGTAGTAATGTGGGAACACTCGCAATAAGTAATCCTGATGGACTTTCGTTGTAACTGTGACACGCTGTTGTTTCGTAAATGCGAACCAACAATGTTTTGGTTTCTGAATCGTATATGTCCGTGTGTGGTGGAAGTAGTTCTCCGTAAGCAGAGAAGTCTTTTACTTTGACTCGTTCGTGTTGAGCAAAGAACATAGCAAATGATTTAACGACTTCAGGTCTACGTTCAGGTGTTACAAGCAAGTCTAATGGAAACATCCATCTGCGTTGATGTTTGACGGATTGGATCATTGAGGCATTGAATCCAAGTAAAACTACTTTTTCTTTCTTTAAGAGTTCCTTGATTTGGTCACGTGTGTCTTCGTCCAAGAACATTTCGCTGACTTCCATTTCTTCTTTTGGACAGGTCATAGGATAAGCGTTGTTTAATTTTTGTAATCTACCATATACCTTCTTCCATCTTGATACATCACCCTTAGGTCTGGAAAGTTCTAAGTATACGGCCATTCTCAAGTAATTTGGTGGAACGTAATGGATTCCTTCTTTTTCAATACTTTCTGCCCATAACTTACGAAAAATGGGTTTATCTAGATGTGAAATGTCAGCTACTCCTATGTAGTCGCAGAATACTTTGAATGTTCCTAAATGGACTCCTGGTTTGACTTCAACGCTTTCGAATCCGGCACTTGCTAATCTGTCTGCTAATTTAGCTGCGTGGACTTGTGGAGTTTCTGAAAAGAAGTCGTAGTCAGGTATGTCAATTGTAAAGTCGTAGAACTGTTCTGATGGAGGAAGCAGATTGTTGATGGCTGTTCCTCCGTAGCACATTACACGATGTTGATGAATGAAGTCCCTTACTATCTTCATCATGTTCTTGACGTTAGGGTTATTAGCCGCTTCCTTGTCAATTTGTTCCTGAGCGATTTTTGCGACTTCTTCTACGTCCATTACTTTCAAAGTGGTAGAATTTCCTGATTTTCTTTTAACGTCTTAACAAATGACCAAGAGGTCTTCTCGTGAATGCGCGCGAGATCGTAAATCATCGGAGGATATGAAAGATGATTCAGTCAAACCTCCGCCTCCCAAGAAGAAGAAGGAGGCAGACAGCGACACTTTGTGGATCAAGGACGATACCTTGGACTCATCTTCTGCTGAGGATGAAAAACCCGCCATTTCCCTTATCATCGTCAAACCTGATGACGAAGACGATGAAGACGACGAAGATTACGAGGAAGTCTTTGAAGAAGATGCTTCAAACTTCATTGAGTATTTGGTAGACAAGTACGCCACTCGTCCATCTTCCCGTTCTCAAACTTCCAAGAAGAAACAAGAAGGAAAACTTCCATTACAACTTTCCAAGCTTGAAATGGAATACTACAAGAAACAACCCACTGACCGAAAAGACAAGCTCAAAATGCTCATGGAAAAAATGACGTCATTAAGTATTTCCGAAGGCGATATTCCGCATAAGTTTCGTGTTCTTGAATTACCTGTTTCCGACTACGTCAAATCCAATGTCATCAAGAAGATATCCGCAGTAGAAGAGATGGGTAACGAGTCAGGT
>Ga0208105_1000168_pt1 | contig 26662 bp, 19 predicted proteins | sample CryBogCBE16Jul07_FD_184574 | JGI IMG/M metagenome (GOLD analysis project Ga0208105, IMG submission 184574) | Freshwater microbial communities from Crystal Bog, Wisconsin, USA - CBE16Jul07 (SPAdes) | ecosystem: Environmental > Aquatic > Freshwater > Lake | place: Crystal Bog, Wisconsin, USA... | reverse complement strand
ACGATACGGCGGATGGACACGTTGAACGTCGTGTAGATCATGTCGCGAATCGTGTGAAACACATCGTCATCGCCGAGGGTGCGGACGTCGTAGATGACCGCGGGGAACATCGCAGACGTGATCTGAACACGGTCGAACGGCTCGACGTCCTTCGCGAGGGCAGACAGCAGGGTCTCCACGTAGTGGGGGCAGTTGCCGATCGGCAGAGTGTACCGAAACCGAGTCTTGTCGAGACCCTTGAACTTGGACGTGACCTCAACCATGTCAGGCGACTCGTTCGAAGTGTGAAACTCGATGATGTCGTCGCCGTCATTACCCTCGTCGATGCGCGTGATGTGAAGAGCAAGAAGCTTAGCCATTTGATACTCTCCATCCTCTCGCATTTAAATCGGTCCATCGTGGTCAATCGGCGCCATGTCCTGTTCATGGTCACGGTTTCCTTGTACTGTGTGGTCGCCATACTCACCTTCGTCCACATTACGGTCATCATCGTCTGGCGCATCACGCGGCGCACCTACGCCTTCGTCCGGGACGTCTTCTTCGACCACCCGGAGTTCCCTCTCGATCTGGGCTGCAAAGACGTCGCGATCGCGATTGGTCAGAATAAACGGCGCAAGACCACGGTCGAGTAGGTCCTTGGTGACCTGACGTTCGCTGTCGGACATCTCGCGCATACGGTCCGTGAACAAGTGACGCTCCTTGGCTCTCAGCGTGTTCGTCTCCACCTTGGATTCTTTCAGCGATGCGAGCAATGCGAACAGCGAAACGTCTTGCTCACGCAGAGCTTCAAACTCCCTCCGTAACGCCGGTTCCTTCATGATTTTGTCCATAATCTCCCTCACGAGACCTGATGCAAGGTCCCGCAATAGATCCGGAGACTGCGTGGTATCCACTCCTGCGACATCAATACCCAATTTGAAGACGGAGCTGAGATAGTGCGCGATCATCAGGTTCGTCCTCCACGAATCACCCTCTGTTCTCTTGATGGTCGGGAGACGAAGACGACGTTGAATGTCCTTCGGGACAACCGGCTGAATCGGATGTGTGGGGACGACGGTGGCTGGGAGCATCCTCGTCAATGGGCGAGGGCGAATATTGCGGTCCAGCGGAACACTCGGTTGACGAATCACGGGAGGAGTCGGATCCGACCAGACTGTTTGCATCGTCGCGCATGGAAGGAAACCAGTCATAGTACCCAGACTCGCAGGAGGAAGCACAACAGGCAACAGTCCCACCGGTACCGGGGGAGGCGGATTGGCTGCCCATTCAGCCTTTGCCCGCACCAGACTCGCTGCGAATTTCGGAAGAAGACGCTTCAACACTGCGATACTGCCTTTCCGAATCGCGGCACTCTCATTGAGCGCACCACGCAAGACTGCAAGTGAAGGTCCACGAAACGATGTCGGATACGACTCGAATGTCTTGCGCAGAACCATCAAGAGCGAATCGATAACAGTCGGGGCTTTATCCGAATCCGTATCGCGTGGGAACCCATCCAGCTTCAAGGGTGTCGCTCCAAACGACCTGCGCGGAATCAGACGAGGAAGGTGAACCTGCATCAACAAGGCTGTGGCTGCAATACCCACCATGCCACGCGCCTTTCCGTCGCGGTCTTTTGACTTAATCGCATTGGAGAACTCACGTGCTTCTTGCAGTACAGGAAGAATCTGGTCCTGTGCGGGAAGGAGTTGAAGCAGCGAGATCAGCAAAAATATCGTTCCATCACTTGGGTCCTCCATGTCGAACAAGGACTGAATGGCTCGGAGACTTGTCGTGTAGGTCGCCGTTGATTCGCCGTGGAAGGTATGAACGTCCAACGCATCTGCATGCTTCAATAGACGCCCCTCGTCCGTGAAGTCTTCTTGGTTGACAAGAACGTCGTTGTTCACGTGCTCACCGCAGGCTGTACATACGCGCGCACCATCTACGCGGGATGTCCACTTGTCGTAGAAGGCTAAACGGTCAGCGGCTAACTCACCTCCAAGCATCGCAAGCGTATGGTCACACACAACGAACAGTCCCTCGGTGTCCACCGTCTGGTTCTTCGCATGAGGAACTGAGCGCGTCAGAAGGGTGATGGCTTTGAGTTTGTCTTCCGGAAACCGGTCTTCGTCCATCAGAATTGCGACAACCTGTTGGCGAAGCTGAGAGACTGCGCGCTGAGGCTGCTTTGCGTACACAGGTAACCGTTCAGACTGAGCTGGCTTGCGGAATCGCGCAAGGGCTCGTGTATAGTCTGCCAGGATCGTCTGCGGTGTCGTCTCCGTCCATTGCACGCGGTCGCGATATCCAACCTGATGGCGCTCTTGTTTGACAATGTCTAACGGAATACACTTGTGCGACTCGCGGTTCTTGTCCAACAGCCACTGACGAAGCACGCCTTGTAACGCAAAGTCATGGAAGTTCAATCCGACGAGCGTACATTTATCTTCCTCCACATCGGGGAAGCGGAGGTCACCCATCTCGGACACGGGTAAGTTCGCAACAGTTCCCGCATCTCCTAACAGCGAATGAATCATCTTCACGACGAGACGACCGCCGTCCTCTTGTGCCATCAACCAGTGACGCGGCGCAACTCCACTGAAATACGGGGTTCCGTACTGTTCGACAACGTTCTTCGAGGGCGGTGAGGCTGCGGGCTCTTCGAATTTCAGTTCGAGAGGCTGGGGCATGACGTCCACCACTTCCTTCTTGGGAAACCGCTGCTGCCACAATTCCCACGGAATCGCACCAAGCGAAATATCGTAGAGTTTCAGGAACTTTACGCCTTCCGTGTACGGGTCCTGTGTCACTGGAACTCCGTGCATCATGACTGCGTCAATACCCGGTATCACCTCGGACAAGGGTTCATTCGAAGGAACAAACCGCCCTTCGGCTGAGGCTAAAAAGGGATGATCGGGCAACGGGTCCGGAATCGGATACGGGCGTGCACGAAGCCAGTATCCTTCAAACATGGCTGGGTCCGCAGTTCCATCGACGGCTACGCTCATCACGTCAATCCGCCCATCCTCGTGCCTCCTCGTCCGGCTCATTGCGTAGGCTGGCAATGCGCGCATGACTGTGTACGCTCCATTCTCGGATACGAACTCAGTCGCCTTTGTGATCGGTAGCGGTTGTCCACGTGTAGCTATGAGCGGCTTGGGAAGCGATGTCAACATACGCATGTACCCGTTTGGTTGGCGAATGTTGCCCGGAAAAAACAACGGTATCCATTCGTTGTTGAAACTGTACTGAGTGTGCTCAACTTCGCTGAGCACAGGGGATACCCATGGAAAAGAACGCATGATCTTCGGAGCATGAACCGCATACCCCTCGGATGTCGGGATCACATACGTCTCGTACAAGTCCCGAATGCGGTCCACCTCCTTGTCCAGTTTCTCCAGTTGTGAGCGTGTTGTGCGCCCTTTCGGAACCATATGTTCAAGTGCGTCTGTCATCTGTTCGTTCAGAGTATAGAAGCGAACCGTTTCGCCTCGCTGGACCTCCTCGTCGAATTCGAAGACATCGCCTATGACTTCGACCTCGGCGGCTTCAAAGGTGAGGAACTCACTCTCCATTATACAGTTCGAAGAACAGTTTCACATAGGGCTATCGCCTCGTTATGGAACCGCTCCAACACCGCTTCGGGCTTCACCTTCGTGCGGAATTGAAGGATGAGCTTCGCAGTCAGAGGGTGGTCAATGTGATACGAAACAAAGTCCACAAGTCCAGGTGCATCGTAGAGAATCGCCTGCGCAAGAGCACCCAGCGTATGTCCCTCCGTCGTTGTCTCGATGGAGAAGAGTCCTGACTCATCCTTCATGACGGGCAGCTTCACGAACTCAACAACCTTTCGCTTCAAGATCTCCGCCGCGTCGTGGAGAAGTGACCGAGCAGGCTGTACACCGATGCTCTCGACGGTAAAGTCGAAGTGGTTTGCGCGACCGCGGTCATCCCGAGCGTACGACCGCTGAATCAGGTGATTGTCAAAGATGCGAACATCCTGTCCCTGTTCCAGAATGAACGTATCGCGGTCCAGCTTTGCGCGCGTCTCATCAATGTGATTCTTGAACGTCGACACGCAGACCTGGGAAGCACCCGTCTTCACTAGATTGAGCCCACACTCGATATGAAGCAACTCGTTCGGCTTCAAGGTGAGGAAGTACAGTGGCATTCCAAGGTCGCGGTCCTTGAGGAGGATGGAACCACGCGGGCTTGCACTCACAAAGTCGTCGGATGTAACCTCACGCGCTTCGGGGCTCGGGAGAAACCGAAGTGTCAGACGAGTGTCACGGATGACATCGGCTTCCGCGGCTGTCACTGCAACGGGCAACATCTCCACACGGTGCTTCAACATCTCGTGAATCATCTGCGAGGAGTTGTCGCGAATGAGAACATCCCCAATCACAACGGTAGGAATCTCGGCTAGAAGAATGCGCCGAAGAGCATTGACGAAGGATACGGGTGTCTTGACGAACTCGCATGTCAGACGGAAACCATTGAGAGAGTAACGGACGTTTTCGAGCGTCGCCATGCTTACTTATACATTTCGTTCTTTTGTATCCGTTTTTTTAACCACGACAGACAATGAGCAAGCAGCCTATCTTGTTTTACAGTACACGCTGTGGACACAGCAAACAGATTCTCGATACGCTGACTGCGTTGAATAAGCAGAACCTGTGTCGCTTGGTTGCGGTTGAGAGTGTACAGCGCTCGCAGCTGCCCGGGTTCTTGAAGAGCGTGCCCACTCTCTTTGTGCCCGAGACGAATGATGTCTACATCGGCAAGGACATTTTCGGGTACATCTCCAAGCCTGTCGCCGCCCGCCGCGAGGTCCCGACGAACGCTCCCGGAGGATCGGGAGGGGCATCCGCCACCGCCGCCACAGGTGATCTCGAATCATGGTCCTTCGGTACAGCTGGCGGGTTCTCAGACGCCTATTCGAGCTGGGATGGCAAGCCGAGTACGAGCGACCAGCTGCACTACACGTTCATTGGCAGCGAGCCTCTCGCCGCAAGCCCTCCTGAGCCTCAGACGAAGCAGAGTTATGATGGAATGAAGGATGGACGCAACGAGGATGTTGGGGCTCGCCTCAAGCGGATCCAGCAAGCGCGTGATTCTGAGTTCAAAGGAGTTACACGCCAATAAACAATACGAGCAACGATGGCAAGCAAGTCGAAGATCTTGTCTATTTTTTTCGACCAGTGGGAGGGGCTGCTTGATCAGCTGATTATGGTCTTCCCCGAGGACGTCGACTTCCCTCGACTGAAATCGTACCTTCGCATCGGGCGCACCATCAACCCCAAGCGTGTCATTGCCGCAGTTCAGAACCACATGTTTCCGTTTGAGAAGCTTGTCCGAGCAAAGAACGCAGACTTCTTTCTGAAGTATCCGTTCAACGAATATGAGGACAAGGAGGACATTTCGTACGTCATCCGCAAGGTGAAGAACTTGTGGTTTGACCTGTCACCTGCGAATCAGTCGGCGGTGTTAGATTACATCATTCTACTGGTCGATCTCCTCCATCGCTACCTTGAGACGCAGTAGTTCTTTCACACCGGCTTCGGCATCACCAAAGTTCCGGAACAGAATCTGATTCACCTCTGCGGGAGACCACTTATAATTCAGCGACTCGTCGGTCACAGCGATCTCCGTGTCGTAGAACGAACACACCATTTCCTCGAGCACTTCGAGACTGCACTTCTTGAAGTTCACGATCATATCAATGCGTCCCGGGCGAATCAATGCGCGGTCGATGCGGTCGGGGAAGTTGGTCGTAATGGCTAGAATACGTCCATTCGCTTCCAGTGTACCGTCGAGCAGATTCAGGATGAACGAGAGGTCAATCGTATCCTTCTCTTCCTCCTTGCGGTCGAAGAAGTCCTCCTCCTTCTTTGCGCTCGCGGCTACAGGCTTCTTCCACTCCCGGCGTAACACTGCGTCACCCATCGCGTCAATGTCCTCAATCACATAGAGACGCTCGGACACGGGAATCGTGTACTTCTCCGTCTGTACGCCATTGTAGACGTGAATCTCATCGTTGAAGAACAGGTGTTGGAGCTGGGCTTTCGTCTTGATCTCGGACAGCTGGATGTTCACGATGTGACGCTTCGCCTCGTTCGCAATCGCCTTGATCGTCGAGGTCTTACCTGTTCCCGGAGGACCGTGAAACATGAACCCCAACGTGTACGGAATACCCTTCTGGTCATACCAATCGCGGCGGTTCAGAAAGAACTCCACGCGGTCGCGAACGTGATCGCGCTCTTCGAAGAAGACGTTCTTGAATGTCCGATTCGTCGTGAACTTGGACTTGTTGTACACCAGGTGCGACGCTGGCAGAGGGTTCTGTACGCCCTTCCCCTTGACTTGGATCATCTGGTCGAAGTAGTACCGGTGCGTTCCAAGCTTGTTTGCCATCCGGCGCTCGTAGTCGGTGTTACAGGTATCGACAAAGGTTTGAAGGTGCTGGACATCGTGGTCATAGCAGTACAGCTTGAACTTGACCATCTCTAACTGTCCATCCGCAATCTTCATCTCTACGAGCTCAAAGTACACGTCCGTCTCTAAGCAGACCGGATGAAACTCATTAGGAAGGTAGTCGTGCTGCGAAACAGCCAGGAGACTTCGCATTGCGGGAAGCGTGGTCACATACTGAACGACTGCGTCCATGCGCGACGCGTAGATTCCCTGGACGGGTTGACTGCCACGATTCTGCGACGTCACAACACCGCGCTCACAGGTGATGGTTGCGCGAGGCACAGTCGTCTGCTGAGGCGGCGGGCGGACGCGCCGGGGACAAGACCACGATGACCACGTAGGAAATGTGCGCACGACGAGGTCAAACACGTTGAGCGCTAGCAAACTCATCAGTGGACGCTTTCCTGCGCCCATTTGAAGGGTCATTTGCGCTTTCAGGAGGTCGTTCACGGCTTGCATGGTAGTTTACCCAAAGGTCTGTGTAATACACTTGTCCAGTGTCGACCCAACGGGGTGAACGGGCTTGTTACGACGCAGACGCAGCTCCTTTGACGCCTTCTCGACGGTATCCTGAGACAGCGTGACATACCGCTTCACGTCGCGCACAGGACCTTGGACATTCATCGTCGGCACGTGGAGTCGAAGAGGTGGGAGCGCCACAGCAACGATGTCATCGGAGTTGGACAGGTACTCGCGATACTGCTCGATATCCAGGGGTCCGCCGAAGATGCGAAGTGTTGCACGAGGTGGAGCGGGTGTGAGCTCCTTCGCTGTGTACAAGCCTCGATAGAGATCCGCAAGCAGCGCGTGACGAGTCCAGCGAACGGTGTCGGACAAATGGGGTTCCGCATAGAGATACGCTAGACTGCACTCGGGCGAACAGAAGTGTCCCTCGCACGCATACATGTTCTCATACGCATCGTAGCTGATGGGAAGTACACAGGGCTTCCAGCTGAATCCGGAGCAGCACCAGAAACAGGCGGCGGAGTTGTACGTGGGTGACTTCACTCGCGTCAGAATCTCCTTCATGGTCTCAGTATTGAACCTCTCTCCGACCCGCGATGTCTCGACAGCGGAGAGAATGTCTGAATAGGACGTGGACCCCTGCTCCTGGGGAGCCGGTGTGTTCTCTTCGACCGGGAGTCGTAACGAAAACACAACGGGAGCGTCCTGAACTTGTTTACGCGGGGGCATACTTTTGTTGGAGAAGGGTGTTTAAATGTTAGTCGGGAAGAGTACAAGATTCCAACACATCCACGACTGGTAAGAATTGCCATATGCATAGATTGTATAGTTTATTCCCGCATTGCACGTTATGGACAATTGGGTATTGCCTCCAGTCCATTGGGTATTGGCGACGAGGAAGGACCCCGCCACATTCTTATACACAAGAAGCTGTCCGTTCACACTATTGCTTTCACCATTAATGGTATATATGATTGTTCCCAAATTATTGAACGTTCCTACCAAATAATTGGTACTTGCTATAGCGCCGCCGACGGTACCATGTACGGTGTAAAATCCGGTCGCTCCAACTGTGCTTGTCCCAGTAATTGCACCGCATCCGATCGTACCTACCGAAATGTTCGGTGTACCCGAGAAGTTAGTCGCAGTTGCAGAGTTGCCTGTGCACGAGCCCGAACTACCCGAGCAACTGCCCGTAACGCTGCCGGTCAATGCGCCAGTGAACGTGGTCGCATAGACGTTCGCCCACCTACCCGTGCTTGCTGTACCTAAATTGTATGTGTTATCTGCGTTCGGGTTGTGGGTTCCAGACGTTATGCCGTTTGCTGCGAGTCCAAGTGCACCACTCGACGTGATGGCACCACACGTCACAGTGTTCGTACCGCAGGATATGCCGGTGCTGCCAATCGTAAACGATGCGGTTGTAGGTGCAGTATTGTCCGCGAGACCTGCATAAAAAACGATACCGCCCGATGCCGTTGCCCCCCTGGCGTGAACAATTTCTAGATTGCCGCTGCCCGCCGAGATCTGGTTCCATTGAATTCGCATTCCCGACGATGCAGCCGTTGCAACAGTGGGTACGGACACACCGTTCGTGACAAGCAGAATTGAATTACCAGATCCTGCACCAGTGATCGATCCGCCATTCAGTGTCACACCGCCAATGAGGTTTGAACCACCTGCACTGATTGTGTACCCCGTGCCACTTCCACTAGGTGGGATCACAGTTAATGCTGGAATGTTCGCCGCAGATGTTTGACCGGTAATCGTCAATGTTGTTCCAGCGGTTGCGTTACTCAACGCACCTGACGTTATAACGACTCCACCGATTGTGGTATTATTGATACTCGTCACTGCAATGTTACCACCGATGTTCAACGTAGACCCGTTCCATGTCAGACCCGAGTTCGCATTCAAGTGTACCGTGTCGCTCGAAGTGGTTACGAGCTGATTCGAGACAGTGAAATTGTTGATCTGCATGAGACCTTGTACTCCAGCCGGACCCTGTCCACCGGTGCATCCGGTGGGTCCCTGTAATCCGCCAATTCCCTGCACGCCCTGCGGACCTTGGGGTCCGCCGTAGGGGTTGTAGAAGTAGACGCTCGGAGATTGAACTACCGACGAACTTGGGCTACCCACTGCCTGCACCGTGAAGTAATACGATGCGCCTGATACCAGGTTGTAATATGTATTAGGGTTTGTAAGAGTCGACGTACTCGTAATGCTCGTCGCGATGCCAGTATACGAATAGAGTGTCGTCGGACTACTGGCTGGGATGGATTGGTACAACACAATGTTGTACGAAGTCACATTCGTTCCAGACCATGAGAAATCCAATTGGTAGCTTCCTGGACCTCCTGTAATGGTTGGCTGATTTGCCACAGCAGTCGCCATCTTACTTCTCAAAACGAAAAGAAGCCAGTCCAGACTACCATAGTCTCACGCAGAATGACGGACCTTACCACCTACCAGCGCAAGACGCATCGCGAGCACATCCTCTCCCTTCCCGACACGTACGTCGGCAGCATTGAGAACGTACACGAGGAAGCTTTCCTTCATGACGTGTCCGGCGCCTTCAAGCCCGAGACAATTACCATCAACCCTGGGTTCTACAAGCTCATCGACGAGCTGCTGGTCAATGCCCACGACCATGCCGTCCGACTGCGTACCAAGAACTCCGAGGACCCAGTCAAGAAGATTAACGTCCTCTGCGATTCCCACGGCTTCACCATCGAGAATGACGGCGAGCCCATCGACGTGGCGGAGCATCCCGAGCACAAGGTCTGGATTCCCCAGATGATCTTCGGTGAGCTGCTGACGTCGACCAACTACAACAAGGACGAGAAGAAGCTCGTTGGCGGCAAGAACGGATACGGCGTGAAGCTGGTCAATATCTTCGCGAAGGAGATGAAGGTCGTTATCCACGACAAGGCGCGGAAGCTGTTGTACCAGCAGACCTTTGCCGACAACATGACCAAGATTGGCAAGCCTGAGGTTACGACACCGAAGAAGAAGCCGGATGTCCTCAGTGTGGGCATCGGGTGGAAGCCGGACTTTGCGCGGTTCGGTATGACGGAGATTACGAACGACATGAAGCGGCTGATTGAGCGTCGTGTCTGGGACCTGGCGATGACGCTGGGCAAGGATGTCAAGGTGACATTCAACGGCGAGCTCGTCAAGTGCCGCAGTTTGACGGAGTATGCCAAGGCGTTCGGATGCGAGACGGTTGTAGCCGAGTCGCCGAATGACCGTTGGAACATTGTCGTGTCCGACACTCCGGTGGACAAGCAGTTCAGCATGTCGTTCGTCAACGGCATCTGGACCTCGAAGGGCGGCACGCACGTGGACGCGATCGTCTCCCAGGTGGTGAACCATGTGGTGGAGTACCTGGATACGAAGAAGAAGATCAAGGTCAAGCCTGGACTGGTGCGCGATAACCTTGCGGTGTTCGTGACTGCGATGATTGAGAACCCGAGTTTCACAAGCCAGACCAAGGAGACGCTGACGACCAAGATGTCAGCCTTCGGGTCTTCCCCTAAGCTGTCCGATGATACGTTGAAGAAGGTGGTCACCAAGCTCAACCTGGTCTCGACCATCGTGGAGGCGCAGTCCGCGAAGGATGCGAAGGAGAACAGCAAGACCGACGGCAAGAAGCAGTCTCGCATCACGGGTATTCCCAAGCTAGACGATGCGGTGATGGCAGGCACAAAGGATTCAGCCAAGTGTACGCTGATTCTGACGGAGGGAGATTCAGCCAAGGCGATGGCGCTCAGTGGTCTGAGCCAGGAGCAGCGCAAGACGTTCGGCGTCTACCCGCTCAAGGGCAAGGTGCTGAACGTGAAGGACACCAGCGACTCCAAGGTCGAGCAGACCAAGGAGATTGCCGAGTTGAAGAAGATCATTGGTCTGACATCGGGAAAGAAGTACACGAGTGTGGCTGACCTGCGCTACGGGTCAATCATGATCATGACGGACCAGGATCTTGATGGCAGTCACATCCGCGGTCTGCTCATCAACCTGTTCCACGAGCTGTGGCATGAGCTGATTGCGATTCCGGGATTCCTGACCTACATGTCGACGCCGATTGTGAAGGCTACGAAGGGAAAGGGTACGTCCGGAGGGAAGGGTGGCGAAGACACCCGTGTGTTCTACTCGCAGTACGAGTACGAGCAGTGGCGGCAATCCGAAGGACGCACTGGGTGGAAGGTGAAGTACTACAAGGGACTGGGTACCTCGACGCGTGACGAGGCGAAGGATTACTTCGCAAAGGTGAATGCGGTCAAATTCGATTACACGGCGGAGTCGGATCCGGCGATTGACCTGGCGTTCAATAAGCAGCGAGCAGATGACCGCAAGGAGTGGTTGAAGACGTATGACCACGCGGTTCTCGTACCGGCGGGCAATAAGGTCAAGTACGATGAGTTCGTCCACAAGGACCTCATCCATTTCAGCTACTACAACTTGGAGCGCTCGATTCCGAGCGTGATGGATGGACTGAAGACGTCGCAGCGTAAGATTCTGTATGCAGCCTTCAAGCGAAACCTTACGCAGGAGATCCGTGTTGCGCAGTTTGCGGGATACGTCTCGGAGCACACGGGATACCACCACGGCGAGGCGTCTCTGAATGAGACCATCGTGGGCATGGCGCAGGATTTCATGGGTGCGAACAATATCGCGTGGCTGGTTCCGCAGGGACAGTTTGGCACTCGCATTCAGGGCGGTAAGGATGCGGCGTCTCCGAGGTATATCCACACATACCTCCAACCGCGCGTGCGTTCGCTAGTCCCGGCTGCGGACTTTGAGGTGTTGAAGTATCGTGACGACGATGGGCTGCCGGTTGAGCCGGAGTGGTATGCGCCGGTTCTGCCGATGCTGTTGGTGAATGGCGCGCGGGGTATTGGCACTGGGTACTCGACGTACATTCCGCCGTGTAATCCGAAGACGATCAAGGAGATGCTAACCAAGTACCTTCGCAACGAGGGTACGCTGACGGATGTCCAGCTGACTCCGTACTTTGAGGGGTTCAAGGGCACGTACACGTCCGACGGTGTAGCCGGCGTGTACTCCAAGTCCGGAGACGAGTTTGTTGTCACAGAGCTTCCGCCGGGCACGTGGACGTCTGACTACCGCGAGTGGTTGGAGAAGGAGCTCGCTGAGGGACGGATTAAGGACTTTGTCGACACGTCCACGGACCGCGACATCTCGATTCGGATTCGGGGCATGGACGAGACGACGCTCGTCAAGTCGCTGACGACGAAGATCAAGACAACCAACATGCACGCTTTCAATGCGAAGGGTAGTATCACCAAGTACCCGACACTCAACGATATCCTCGTCGAGTACGTGGAGACTCGCGAGGCTCTCTACGAGACTCGCCGCCTCCATCAGATTGCCAAGTTGGAGAAGGAGGTGCCGTATCACGAGGACATTGTGCGGTTCATTGAGGGGCAGTGTCTGGACAAGCCGGTGCCGGATCTCCGCCGCAAGACGAAGGCGGAGTGTGAGGCTCTACTGACAGAGCACCTGTACACGCACCACGCAGAGATTCTGCGCCTGCCGGTGTCTTCGTTCACGGCGGAGGTGATGGCTCGTCATCGCGCGGAACGTGAGAATGTCCTCACCTCCCTCCAACTCCTGCGCGAGACAACGGGACGCGCACTCTGGTTGGCTGATTTAGATTCAGTCTGAATAACAACAGTATGAACTACACCGCGATTCTTCAAGCGTCGGATGCGAGTCGGTCAGCCGCTCCCAATGCAAACGGACTCGCGTTTGGAGGCGACATCCGCTTCTCCGCACCCGATATCGGATCCAGGAATGACGCACAAGCCGTTCAAGCTCCTCCTCGAACAGTGCCTGTGAAGCACTATGTAGTCATTGACGCAGCCCAGCGCAACTGGGTCGCACAGCCAAATCCATATAGCAATCTGGTGTACAGCTTCGGAAGCCAGTCCCCGGCTGCATACTCGCCTCCCGTCTATGCGAACAACTCCTTCGTACCTACGTTTGCAGCCAATTCGAATGGGATTCTTAACTCACAACCGGGTCTTCCCAACACACAGGGGTGGTATCTGCCGCAGGGTACATCCAACATTTTTTACCCTCCGTACAACTCCTCGGTACCCGCTGGGAACTTTATCGGGTACGATAGTGGCTACAATGTGAAGCCATCGGGTCTTGGATTCGGAAGCGTCTTCACTGCGTCGAACGTCGCATCGATTCGCCTGATTCGCGCGTTGCTTCCGCAGCGCCAGTTCCTGAACATTCCGGTTTTGGTGACGACATCGAACGCATACTCCAATCAGATCCAGTATCAGTACGACATCTCCAACTACGGTGCGACTGGCATTCTTCAAACGAACCTTGGCAATACACCGTATTCAGCCTTCTCGACGTATCCGTACCTGCTGTTCTATGTGAACGAGTACACGGGGAAGTACGTGAGTGGCAACGAAGCCATGCGGCGAGCCTTCTCCGTCATGACACAGAGAACTCGCACACAGACTGACTTCGCCATCGGTATCGGCGTTCAGCATTACGACTATGAGCCATGGGGCTCGGAAGCCCTCGTCTTTCAAAGCCCGATTACCAATCTCCAACAGTTGAAGATCAGCGTCACAGATCCGAATGGGTTACAGTTCGCGCAGAACGATGCGCTGAGCATCACGCTCATTCAGACGGATTCAAATCAGCTGTTCTTGAAGTGTATCACGGGAACGAATCAGTTTTTCAACGACAATGAGCTTCGTGTGGGCGACCGTGTCATCTTCGATCCTGTCTCGCTTTCGAATATCCTCAAATCATCGCTGATTAGCCAGTACGCGGGCAAGGTATCGTTTGTGAACGCGCTGAGCAATGCATCCTTTCCCGTCCTTCAACTCCTCGACTGCGTCTACGATTCGACAACCGGCAACTGGGTTCCTCGAACGTCCGCCACACCTCGTACAGTGTCCTACGACACATCGTATAACGCATTCCTGATTCCGAATTTCCTGCTATCGAGCGGTACAGGCGACGTATCGCCGATGTATCCCACAGCGGTGGACCCGGGGAACTTCCAGATCCTCTCGTTTCCGATTCAGTACAATACGAACCCCATACAGACTGTTTCAAACCTCCCCTTCTTGAACACATCGCTACAACCAACCTACACGCTGGAACTCACATGCTTAGAACCCGACACGGGTGCGCTAGGCGGTATGATTACGCAGTAATTTCCTCACTCTACACAAATGTCGTCTCTGGTTCAGTACTGGGTAGACAGTCTGTCGCATTTTTACACAGGCACAGCGATTCCCAATGCGCCGAAGCACACGGGTCGCCTTCCGCTGTCCGACAGCGAGGAGAAGCTGCCGATTCCCCGCGGAACCTTGTACGATATGAATGAGCCGACCATGACTCCGTCGTTGATTGCCGAGCAGATTCATTACCGTCACAACAACACGCCGCTCAATACGGTGTTTTTCAGCCAAACCAACAAAGCGAACCTTCAACAGCAGATTCACGACGCGGTTCTGGATATGAGCAAGGGCGAATACAGCATCAGCCCGCAGAGCGAGGCAGACCTGAGTATGATCATGCGCAGTTACTACCTCCAATATGGACAGAACGACCCGAATAACGTATCGACGGAGCTAGACCACCTGAACAAGCGTGTCGTAGCCTATGCTGCGAACCACATCATGGTTGAGATCGTAGCCTACCAGCGCTTCCGCAAGGACCTCCTTGACTTCCCGGAGCCGATTGAGCGTCCGAAGGATATGCACATCTTTGGCACGCGGACGGGGGAACTCAAATCCTTTTTCTGAGGTAGACAATGTTCAGACTCGGCGACCGTGTCTTCTTACACGAAGGGTCGCGGTGGTACTTGTGGGAGTCTTCGTGGGGACTCTATCGCCCAATCAACGGACTGCGATGGGATGGGTTCAAACTGAAGTTGGATGACATCGAGTTCTGTAAAGATCCGACGGACGAGCTGTATGGATACGGGACGGACCGGATGTACACAGTGTGCTTTAATCTCAGCCAGAACTTTCCGAACATCGAGGAAGCGGAACCTGTCCCATTTCTCACCATCGGAACGGAGGAGTGGTTTCACGACCGACCCCTGGCTCTGACCGTGTGCGCGCCTCGCGACACTCTCTCGTGGAAGCGCATGAACCTCCGACGTCGCACGCTACGTAAACATCTGCGTAAGACATTTACGAAACGCAACGCGAAGTAACATAATGCGAGTCAATTTTATTGGATCCTTCGGAAAGACTACGGGTGTCTCACAAGACGTCTCTATTCTTCACGGTTTAGTCGCGCATGTGGTAGGTAAGGACGCACAGGTTCGGCACGTTCCCCATCGGTTTCCGCAATGTCCACAGGCTGAGGTGAACTTCTTTATCGAGGTCATCAATCCAGCCCTGTTCATGTATGCTGGACGCAACATCTGGATTCCGAACCCCGAGTGGACGTATCAGACATGGAAGCCATATGCGTCGATGGTCGACGAAATCTGGGTCAAGACGCGTGAGGCGGCAGAGTTGTTTGAAGCATGGGTACCGGCTGAGAAGGTAAAGCTGGTGGAGTGGACATCCATCGATAAGGGCTATCCTACGCTGGGAAGCAAGAATCCATCCAAGGCACTTGTGCCCGTGGGCAAGAACGTCTGGCGTCACCCGAAGCCGATTCTCCAAGCCTATTCGCGTATCTTTCTCCAGAAATCGGATGTCTTTGCTAGGTTGCCCCATCTCACGATCGTTCACTCGCCGGAACACGTACCCATCGGTGAAATCGCTGAGGCAATTCGGTCTAAGGTGACGGTTCGCAGCGAAGTCGTTCCGGACGAGGAGTACAAGGAATTGCTTCACGAGTGTGGCGCCGTCATCTGTATGTCCGCAGCCGAGGGGTTCGGACACGCAGTCAACGAAGCCTTGTCATCGGGGTGTATTCCGATTCTAAGTCCCATTCAGCCATTCCGCGAGATGGCAAAGAATGTACTCTGGGTCTCCAATGCGAAGGTTGTGCCACACCCCCACTGTCTCGGCACCCTCGAAGATGTCGATGTTGACTCGCTTGCGGACGCGCTGATTGCATACACGAAGCTGTCCGACGACGAACACCGGGCAATCACAATGGACAGTCGCGAGTCGTATGAGGATAGGCACGAACGGTTCGTCAAGGAAATGCTGCGCCGACTGGATGCACTCTTTACGAGCCTAACACCGTACTCGCTTGAATCGAGGCTTCCGAAACAGGAGGACTTGCCTGGGGTATCCGTAATCACCCTCACCCGAGACCGCCGCCCGTTCATTCCCCTCTCCAAGTACTCCTTCTTGGCTCAGTCGTATCCCGAGCACCTGCTCGAATGGGTCATTGTCGATGACGGAAAGGACCCGATCAAGGAGATGGTCTCGGACCTTCCGAATGTGACGTATGTACTTATCGACGAACCCCTGACGATCGGCGCAAAGCGAAACCTAGCAGTCTCTCGCGCAAAGCATGACGTTCTCGTGATGATGGACGACGACGACGTGTACCCGAACAATTCGGTTCTCACGAGGGTAGCCCATCTCCTGGCTGAGCCGAAGAAGGAGTGTCTGTTCTCGACTGTACTCCCGTGCTACGAGATTCACGAGACGAAGTCGTTCATGAATGTACCGCCGATTACGCTGCCAATGTCCAAGCGTGTGTCCGAAGCCACGATGTGCTTCACGCGACAGTTCTGGACTGAGCGTGGTTTCCCGGATCAACAGATTGCAGAAGGTGACGCATTCCTTCACGGACGTGAAGACATGTGTCGGGAGTTGTCTCCCCAGGATGTGATTGTGAGTTTATGTCATCGCAAGACGACGTCAAGCCGTAAGCCGCCTGCGGGCATGGAGACGAATGGCTCTCATTATGGTTTTTCTGATGAACTGTTTACGTTGATTTCTGAGATTGCTGCGTCAATTTAACGGCTGCCCGTTCCAACATCGCCCGCGTTGAACGGGTACGTACCACCAGAATCACCGAACGCACCACCACCGCGACGCTTGCGACCATGGCGACCACCCGTGACAAGCCCGGGCGAGCTCTGAACGACTCCCAGTCCTACCGCGCCGCCGAGGAGGTGAGCCTTCTTCGCACGCTTCGTCAGCGTCGACTTGCGACCGGTCGTCTTGAGACCCCTCTTCTTCAACAGACGACGCAGGGTTTTCGCCTTCAGTGTGCGACGACGACCGCCATACATCTGTCCGCCAGGCTGATACGTAAGGCTTGCAGCCGAATCCTTCACCATTGCTCCATCGAAACCTGCGTGAGACATTTATACCTAGGCGAGGAAATCCGTTTACGCGCCGCCGACACCCGCAGCCGTCGAGGCGACACCACCCGCACCACCAATCAGGTGAGCCTTACGCGCGCGCGCACGGAGGGTCGACTTCTTGCCCGTGGTCTTCAGACCCCTCTTCCGCAGCAGAGTGCGCAGGGTCTTCGCCTTGACCGTCTTGCCCTTCAGCAAGTGCATCGAGTGACGACGACGGTGGCGACCACCAGTGACAGCCGTCTCCGCAGGCGCCGCCGCCTCCGCCTCCGCCTGCGCGCGCGCCGCTGCCGCCGCCGCCGCATCAGATGCTTCATCACCGCCACGACGAGAACGAGTGTGACGAGCCATTTTTATTAAACACGCAACACAAAAACTCACGCTGAGCAAGAAACGCACGACGGAGGCTCGACGGTGAATTGTTGAGCCTTGGCGGCGGCTTTTGTACGCAGGTAATAACATCCGGTCTTCAAACCCTGCTTCCACGCATAGAAGTGCATACTTGTCAGCTTGGAGTAGGTAGGGTCGGCGATGAACAGGTTCAGTGACTGCGACTGACAGACGAACGGGGCGCGGTCCCGAGCCATGTTGATGACGGTCTTCATCGGGATCTCCCAGGCTGTGCGATACAGCTCGCGCAGCTCGCCGGGCAGAATCAGCATGTTCTGTATCGACCCGCCATTGGCGATAATCTCTGTACGCACATCCGACGTCCACATACCGCGAGACACCAGGTCCTCCACGAGGTACTTGTTAATCACCACGAAGTCGCCCGACAAGACACGACGAGTGTAGAGGTTCGACGTGAACGGCTCGAAACACTCATTGTTGCCCAGAATCTGCGATGTGGACGCAGTGGGCATCAGTGCGATCATGAGCGAGTTGCGCATACCGCCCTGACACATCTTGCGCAGGGTGTCCCAATCCAGGTAGGACGTCACCGGCGTCTCGCCCCACAAGTCCGGCTGCATCTTGCCGCGGCTCATGGGTGACCCGTCGAAGGACGCATACGTCCTCTCCGAGTTCAGTGAAACGCCGCGCCAGTAGTCAGACGACGAGCCGAGCATGCTTGCCGTCGCGGCAGCAAAGTAGATATTCTCGAAGATCTCGCGGTTCAACCGGTTGGCTGCGTCGGAACCCCATGGGACACGGAGCATTGCGAAGACGTCTGCGAGACCCTGAACACCAATTCCGATGGGTCGATGGCGGAAATTGGACTTTGCACACTTGTCCGTGGGGTAATACGTCTTGTCGATGACGACGTCCAAGTTACGAGCCAGAATAGCGGTGTAAGACCGCAGCAGCTCAAAGTCGAAGCGTCCATCCTTGACAAATCGCGGGAGAGCCAGCGACCCGAGGTTGCAGACCGCCGTCTCGTCCTTCGCGGTGTACTCGATGATTTCCGCACAAAGGTTGCTTGACTTGATCGTTCCGAGGTTCTGCTGGTTGGACTTGGCGTTGGCTGCGTCCTTGTAGAGGAGATACGGAGTCCCAGTTTGAATCTGCGCGTCGAGGATCATCTGCCACAGCTTCTTGGCTGGAATCTCCTTCACGGCGAGGTTCTTGCGCTCATATCCACAGTAGAGCTCGTTGAAGTCGTCTCCCCAGCAGTCGGAGAGCCCAGGGCAGGTGTCGGGGCTGAACATCGACCAGTATCCATCCTGCTCCACGCGCTGCATGAAGAGGTCGGGAATCCAAAGAGCATAGAATAGATCACGAGCGCGCTCATCGTCAGTCCCCGTGTTGAGACGGAGACGCAGGAACTCCTCAATATCTGCATGCCAAGGCTCCATGTAGACAGCAAACGATCCATTGCGCTTGCCCCCTTGGTTGACATACTTCGCCGTGTCGTTAAACACCTTCAACATCGGCGTGATCCCCGTGGACTTTCCGTTGGTACCCTTGATGTCTGCGCCACGTGCGCGGATGTCGTGGATTGACAAGCCCACACCTCCCGCCCACTTCGAGATCTGCGCACACTCGCCCAGGGTGGTGTAGATGCCCTTAATCGAGTCCTCCTCCATCTGGACCAGGAAACACGACGACAACTGAGCATGCTTCGTCCCCGAGTTGAACAGAGTGGGCGTCGCATGAATGAAAAAGCCTTGACTCAGCGCATCATAGGTCTCCTTTACCTTCGCAAGAGTAGACCCGTGGAGCTGGATCGCAACGCGCATCCACATATGCTGAGGACGCTCCCAGATACGACCATCCCGGCGCTTGAGCATGTAGCCGTTCTCCAGCGTCTTGAACCCAAAGTACTCAAACATGAAGTCACGCGAGTAGTCGATCATTCCCTCAAGCGCCAGGTCCTGCGCAACCAAATAATACTCCTCGGAGATCACCCCTTCGTTAAACAGCACCTGTGCGGAGTCAATCAGTCGACTCGGCGTCTTCTTCTGGTGGTTGTCAATCACCAGTCGCGCAGCCAGCTTACCATAATTGGGGTGGTGACGAGCCTGCATCATCGCACATACCTCCGCTGCAAACTCGTCGAGCTCTGAAGTCTTGATACCGTCCTGAATCTGGTTACACACCTTCTGTGCGACCAAATCAGGGTTCACATGAAGAAGTCCGTCTGCGAGCTTCTGAATGCGAGTCAGAACCTCGTTGAAGGACACAGGGACACGAGTGCCGTCGCGCTTTGTGACGTAAATATGGTCAGACATCTTCGTTACAGTATACTCCATCCCTACTTCTAAACCAAAAGATTATTGTTGGTGATACCTGCGAATGGGGGAGGGAAGAGCGCGTGGGTGGTTAGAAGCGAGAGCCGATGTCGAAGAGCGCGCCATTGTGCTCGTAGGTCGGCGGAGCCGTGTAGGTCACGCGTCCATAGTGCTCGACGTCGTCCCAGTTCTCGATGTCGGCATCCCGCTCGAGCTCGGCGTTCGAGCGGATGCGCCCACGACGAGACGTTCCACGCTCGCAGGCGCGACAGTGCTGGCGACGACAACTCTTGATGCAGCGGCTGACCGTACGCCACCCCTTGGTGTCCGACGGGTGGAAGGGGTAGGACGTGCAGGGCAGCTCGCCAATCGGGGAGAACATGGTGTAGGAAGGCGTAGACATTTTGCTCGTTGGTGGCTATTGATTACGCCGTGGAATGCACGGATCCGTTTTCAGACGGCGATGATTTCGTTAACAGAATTGTTCTACTGTATGTGGGGGCAGGACTCGGCGAGTAAGTGAGCGAAGACGTTCGCGTTTTCGTCGACCCTTCGGTTTGTGGCACAGTCGTTGAATTTGCCGTATTACGCGGATGCGCTCGAGGCGGAGTTCGAGCATGGGGAGGACTCCCAGTGGGTGTTGCCGATGCCGCCGCACCCGCGATGACAGCAGACAGTGCGCATACAATGAACCGAAGCATCTTGTATGTTTCCGAGAAGCCTTTTGGGGGTTTACTCCGTTTTCAGCTGAACCGTTATGTGCATAGACTCCAATTCCCGCGTGTACAGAAACATCGCATACGGCATTTCCAGTGTATCCCGACTCACGTCCAGCATCTGTGTCTCCTTGTTGTACAGTACCTCCGTCTTGTCCGACCGTTCCATGAAGCTCTCGGTTACGAACTTTGACAATCCGTGAGCCAACAACGCATCGCGTTCCATCTCACCTACGCGCATACCGCCTTCATCCGAACGACCTTCCAGCGGTTGGTGTGTCAGAGCCTTACGCGGACCCGTTGCGCGGTAGTTGATCTTGTCTTCCACCATATGCTTCATGCGCTGATAGTAGGTCGGTCCCATGAAGACATCCACCTCAAACTGCTCGCCGGTCATGCCATTGTACAGCACCTCTGTTCCGAACGGCTCAAATCCCTGTGACATCAGAACCTGCTTCAACATCGCTACACGCCCAGTGGTCGTAAAGGGCGTTGCGTCAATCAAGGCTCCCTGTTTCAGAGCCAGGCGGCTGTACGAGCTTTCGAGCCACTGTCCGATTGTCATGCGCGTAGGCATTGCGTGAGGATTGAAGATGATGTCGGGACGAATACCTCGGGATGTGAAGGGCATGTCTTCCTCGGGCAGAATCATGCCCACCGTACCCTTCTGCGAGTGCCGACTTCCCATCTTATCACCGAGCACTGGATACCGCTCTTCGGCAATACGGATCTTAATTCCCCGTAACCCTTCCTGCGTCGAGAAGCGATAGACCGCATCCACACGTCCACGTTGGTCGCGCTTCGGAGTAACGGACATGTCACGGTATCCGGTAATGTGTCCAGTCGCATCCACAACCGGACTCACCATTCCCACCAGAACCGTCGTCCCAGTCACCATCGTTCCAACCTTGATGATTCCGTCTCCATCCAATGCGTCATAACTCATTCCCTCCTTGCGTTTCACCGCGTCGCGATGAGCCGGGTTCGTTAAGACGTTCACGACCTCGGTGTGAAGCTGCGTGGCTGGGTCGATCATCTCTTCGGACATCTTGTAGCTGTGAAAGTACATGGTCTGGAACATACCGCGCTTCATGGACGTACCGTTCATCATCACGGAGTCTTCCTGATTGTACCCGCCATACGTCGTAATCGCCACAAGGGCATTCTCGCCGTACCCCATACATCCTCCCGGACCCATCATCTCGCGGTACGTCCACGTTTGCGTCAGCGGTTTCTGAGGAAGAACTGCCATCAGTGAGATGGTGTCAAACCGCTTGGTATAGTTTGTATGAAACCATGACGCCGTCTGTTTCGTCTGCGCGATGGCAAACGCATTACGCGTGCCCGGATTGTGGTCAGAGAAGGGTGTCAAGTTTGTCAGAGCCGACAGATTGAACGACATGTGGATTTCAGAGCGCAACGTCGGGTGAAATGGAGTCAGCGAGATGCGCGTGCAGTCAGATTCGAGCGAGTCAATGTAGTCAAGGTGTTTGAGAATGTCTGCCCACGTCTTCGTGGACCGAATCATTACATCGGTCGTACCTTCGCGGTATACGGGGCGAATCGGTCGTCCCGAGTCGCAGGTGATGCGAAGAAGGTTATTGACTGGACTCCAACCAATCGAGACACTCCGGTCAAGGACACCGGACCGCCGTGCCTCAATGAGTCCAGCCACGAGCACGCGCGTATCGCTGACACACGCACCCACCAAATCAGAGTTTAGGAACACAGGAGTCCACTTCGCATTCCAGGTAGACGGATGGATGTCTGCGAGGGGACGAACCACCTTCAACAGCAACTCGCGAACCTTCGACGAAGGGAACGCAGTTGAGATCTGCGCCATCATGGCAAGTCCCTTAATGTATCCGATATTGCGACCGTCCGGTGAGTCAACTGGGCACATGAACCCGAACTGCGAGCCGTGATAACGACGAGGTTCCGGTTTGTTCGACGTACGGTCCATTTGGAGATTGGTGCGGCGAAGGTGAGAGATCACACCCGCATACGACATACGGCTGAGTTCCTGCGCGATACCATCGCGTCCACCCCATGCACCCTTGAACGATTTCAGGAACTCATTGAGCATGCGGTACGGGCGCCAGAAGAATCCTACATTCTCAGGTTGAAAGACATTGACAAGGTTCGCACCCGCATACGACGCGCGTTCGAACTGGTTCACCTTCTTGTCCAGTTCCAGAAGCATGTTCTTCGACGCCTCACGGAAGATGCGCCTGAACTCTCCGAAGCACAAATCACCCGACGTCTCCAATCGCTTGAACTGAAAGTGATCGCGGTCAGTCGGCGGAGTCACGCCGAGAATCACGTCGAGCGTACCGCGCAGCATCTGTCCGAGATGATATGCCTTGCGACGGAACAACCCACCAACATCTTCACTTCCTTCCACGTGAGGAAACACCATCTCGTGGAGAATGCGAACGAGCTCAGCGCGACTGCGCGAGTGCGTCTGCTTCTTCAAGATATCCATGTCCGTCTCCTCTACGCGCTCAAGGAACTTCTCGTGGCTGAGAATCAGAACGGAAATCAAGCCATCGTACAACGCGCGCTGCGACTCCGGAACTCCGATGAGCGTTGTTTCATAGATATCGCGGTCGGTAGCGCACCCCAGAGCCCTGAATATACTGATGAGCGGAACAGGCTGGGCGAAGCCAGGGAGTGTAATGGACGCAACGCGGTTATACTGCCCGAAATGCGGAGGTCCACCACCCTTCTTCGGATCCTCCTCGTAGATATTCTGATCCGGAATCACGAGGAAGTGTGAGTACGGACCGCGACTCGCATCCTCCGACACGGAGCGAATCCCGGTGTAGAACTCGTACGTCGACTCGACGGGCACAGAACTCTTGAAGTTAATACTGTCCGCCTTCTCACGTAACGTGGCGCGTTGTTCTGCCGGAGGAGCCTGACGGCGCTTCCCCGAGTAGATCATGTTGTTCGCTAGGCGCTCCTGAGTCAGAAGAACCTTCTCGGCTCCATCGATGATGAAGTATCCGCCCAGTTCGAACTTGCACTCGCCTGCCAAGTATCCATCCATTCCCGTGAGGTAGCACATCCGACTGCGCAACATCAACGGGACGCTGCCGATTCGAATGTCCTTAAACTCACGCACGACGGGTGCCGAACCAGGAAGAATGTACTCCACTTCAAAGTCTGCGATCAGGTCCACCGAGTACGTTCGGTCATCAAGACGACATGCGTGAGGCAGCACTGCGTTCCCCAGTTCGTCCGTCGGACTCACCCAGCGCATGCGACTCGCATCCCGTCCGCCAATGAACACGCGAATATACCGTCCCTCGGGCAGTTCGAGCTCGTGAGGATTCGAGGCTTTGATAAACACCGGAACCTTCGACTCTAACATCGCATTGTACGAGTCAACGTGATGTTGAATCAATGGGAACGCAGTGTCCCTGAATACGCTTCGGAGCACGTGCTGAGGTATGTCCATTGTTCCTTACAAGCATTTTCTCGTCTCACTTGAAACTCATACATGTGGAGTGAAACCCAACGACCCCTCGTGCTCGAGGATGTGGTTGGACACGCGGAGGTAAAGACTCGGTTACGGTCGTATCTGACGACAAAGCCGTACTCGTCTGTGGTACTACTCCATGGTCCGCCTGGTATCGGGAAGACCACGATGGCGCTCGCCTCAATTCGCAGTTGTGGAATGGAGCCTCTTGAAATCAACGCAACCCAAGCTCTGCGAAGCCACGAAGATGTGGCTCGACTTGTAGCGAGTTACCGAAACAACCGCAGTATCACGTCCATGATTCGAGGCGACACCACGTCCACGTGTTTGCTTCTCGACGAAATCGATGGTTCGGACTCTCACGCTCAACGCAAGCTCGTTGAATGGGTAGCTGGAGGTGACCGAACGTTACCGGTTCTACTCACGTGCAACGAAGTACCTCGCATCTTCAAGTCGTCGGAAAAAATTGAACTCCTCCGCTGCTACCCTCCTAGTCCTTCGGACTTGCGGCAGTTGTTCAAGAACCAAAACGTTCCAGAACTCGCACGTACTTGTCAGCATGACGTGCGCAGAATGCTCACAACCCTTCAATATGGACAGTCGGATCCACTGCCTCCCCCGACACCATTGACCAAGTTCAGCCCCGAAATAAATGAGATCCTCCGTCAGAAGCACTGGGTCCAGTCGGACCCTCTGCTTGAGGGACTCGCACGTCGTCGCGACACACCGGGCAGCGAACACTCGACCCGAACCACTGCGTGATACACGCATGGTGGAACTGATGGCTGCACCGAACGAGACGACTGCATGTGTCACCGAATCCTTCCTGGCAGATGGCGCAGATACCGTCTGTGGGTGCGGTCGTATTCCGCTCAATGGCTGTTGCTATCTGCGTAGCCGAAGGCGTCACGACAACCGGCTCAAACTCAGGTGCATTGATGTCGAACGGGATGTTCACAACAAACCGCTGCTGAGGCTGAGGTGGTGAAATCAGGAACCGCATAAGCGCAAGGATATCATGGTTCATACGAGAGCGGTTCGCTAGTACCCGACTACGCTGCGGCTCAGGCATCGCGGAAGCTGTGCGAAAAAAGGCAGTGTCGGAATCGAGGAGGTCTCGGACGACAGCGATGATTCCGTGTGAAAGTGTGGACATTGGGAGTACTGCGCAGTACATTCGAAAGCTACTTCAAGCAGAAGAAGATGTAGGATGACTCGTATGGATCAGGGTCTTCGAGTGCTTTCTTGAACTCTGCGGGGTTCGAGTACTCTTCCGGTATTCCGACCCGGACGCGATGCGCCTGTCGCCAGGCTTCGAAGATGGCGTCGAAGACGAGCGATGTAGCCATCGCAATGAGGTCTTCGACAAAGAGTTTGCGCGTATACACGACGTGAGGAAGTTGCGTGTCTTCCGTGATGAGAATGACGGGTCTAGGAGTCTCCATCTCGTCTGCCATTCCATATTGTCTACTTCGCCGTTTCCGTTTTCCTGACAAATAGATCCATTGGACCCCGTGTTGTCCTGCGAACCTCGTTTGCGATGGCGGACGACTTCATGAAGACCAGCGAGTCTACGTGCTTCTCCTTGTGTTTGAGAACCGCGAGAAGCGTCTCCTCTTCAAGCTCATCTGCACTCAGGTCCGGTTGCTTCGCCGCAATGGTCGCATTGAGCTTGATGTAGAGCGACGCATAGGACACTGTGGGTGCCTTGTAGCCGTCCAGCTGTTCCAGACACAATGCGAAGAGCTGAGCGACTGGGTTCTGAATCTGGTTCGTCACATAGAAGTGCGTATCGGGTTTGAGGTTGTTTGCCCGGACATACTCTACGTTCTCGATGCGGTCACCCTGCTTTGATGCGTCCTTGTTCTCAGCGACATATACGTACTGAATGCGGTCGCCCACCTTTGGAGCTGTGCCGGGATCACGGGCTGTCATCCGGTCAGCCAGTACACGATGAGCAATCTGCTCGGGATTCTTGTAATCATCACGCAATGACTTGGACACGATGAACTTCTCGATGGGCACACGGTTGTTCAGAATGTCGACAAGCACGTTCCGCACGAACATCTGTGCGTCCTTCACTGTGCCTCGTGCGAGAAGGATATCGAGCGCACCCCCGAACACATCCTTGACGATGGGTGCATTGTCGCGACGCTTCAATACAATCCCCATCGACATCCGCTTCGCCTTGGCTGGATTCGGGTCTTCCTCGTACTTCATACCGACGTATCGCTTGCGACAGAAGAGAATGAATGGATAGAAGGTCTTCTCGTACGCGATCTTGTACGGTCGGCGACATTTCTCCGTGATTCGCTTTCCTGCTTTGATACCCAAATCGATGGAGGTTGCGAGGTCCTTGGTGGGGAACTTGATGAAGATAGAGTCTGTGTCGCCGTAGATGACCTCTCCACCGAACTCGGACTCCACGATGTGTTTTGCGAGGAACAGAGCCTTTCGTCCGGCGGCGGTGGTGCAGGCAGCCACGCACATCTTTCGGATGGGAGACGTACGACTACCAGTCTGCCCATACACGCTGTTGGCGACGACCTTGTAAGCAAGCTGAAGACCATTATAGACAGAG
>Ga0208105_1000164_pt1 | contig 26907 bp, 34 predicted proteins | sample CryBogCBE16Jul07_FD_184574 | JGI IMG/M metagenome (GOLD analysis project Ga0208105, IMG submission 184574) | Freshwater microbial communities from Crystal Bog, Wisconsin, USA - CBE16Jul07 (SPAdes) | ecosystem: Environmental > Aquatic > Freshwater > Lake | place: Crystal Bog, Wisconsin, USA... | reverse complement strand
CCAACACCAAGTCCAGTTTTCTTATTTGTTTTGAGCAAGTTAAAAAGGTCACTCTGAATTTCTTTATTTACTCCAGGTCCATTATCTTGAAAATCAATCTGAACAAAGTCTTTTTTATCATATGTAGATATATGAATCGTCTTACTTGCTTTCTTGCTATTTCTAAACGCTTCAATAGAATTATTAACTAGATTTAAAAAAACTTGTCGGAGCTGATCGGTATTTACATACACAAATGATCTAGAACTTAAGTTGGTAGTAATTTTTATTTTTATGTTCTTTCGATCTAAATTTACTAATGAAAGCGTTGAGTGAATTATTTCATTTATATTTAATGCGCTATAACCTACTTCTTTATTAGAAAATATATTCCTTAGTGAAGAGACAATACCGCTAGCACGCTTGTTGTCATCAATAATTCTATCGATAATTTTTTTTAAGTCTTCACTATTATTTTTTCCTGCTTTTAAATGCATTTGAAGGAATTGGCTATTTAATTGAATAGCGCCAAGTGGTTGATTTAATTCGTGAGCAATTGATGCGGAAAGAGCACCAGTTGAAGCTAGTTTATTTGAATTAAGAATCGATGAAATCATTGCCTCTCTTTCGGATAACAATGTTGCTAATTTCTTCTTTTCTAAATTAGATACATCAAGCATCGTCGATTGATTTTTAATTTTCTTTAAGGCTTTTTTTTCATTATTAAGCAATCTTAAATAAAAATAATTTGATATGAATATATAGATTAATAACAACGAACATGAAAAAATAAATCGTGCAAGCTGAGATGCTTCGCTTTCTTGATAAAAATATTTAATATTCGCATCAATGCTATTAGCTTGAATTGCGAATATAAATCTAGCGATTGCTAGGACAGCTGAAAAAGCTATTATTCCCAATAAAAAATTAATATGAATAGATTTTTCTTTTGTTCTTAATTTCAGCAATTCAAAAAATTGTGCAGCCAAAAGAAATGTTGCCGTGCTGGTAATCAAGAAAACTCGATGAATATATTGAAAATTAAATAATATATAAATGAATGCGATACCAAAAATAACAGTTAATAAGATAGCGTTATAAATAAGTTTTTTTGATATAGGCCCATTCCACGATTTAAATAAAAGCACCAAAGTAATTAACGCAGCTATAAAACTTATATTGAATGGAATGGCTAATATATTTATACCAAAAGGCATAATAAAAGCTGAAATATCAGAAATCATAATGAATGCTAAAGACCAAAACCAATATGGGCTCATTTTTTTACTTTTGCCAATATTTTGTATATCTAAATAACTGTTAAATCCAACACCAAATATTAAGAAAATAAAAATGAGATATACGAGTTGATTCTGATTAAGACCCAATTTGATTTAACCTTTTGTGAATTTTTTTCATCATATCGCAAAATACATATAGATTAATTTGAATGTCTTAATGCCGCCCTTTTTTATTGTGCAATTTACATTACAATGAATCAACTTACATTTTAAATGTATATCCATATTACGTATATTTCATGCTGGCTTTATTTTTTATATTCACCTTCGTTGCATTAACGATCCCAAATGCCTATGCAATTGATCTTCAGCCAGCAGATCTTATTCCTTTAAAATCAGATTTAACTCTTATTCAATTTTCATATTTACAGAGTGATTTTAGTAAGTCCGCAAGTCTCCGATACAACACTGCACAAAGCCTAGTGCGACTTGGTCGATCTTTTGAAATTGAAAAACATCCCTCATTATTTTATGTACAGACTCCTATTGGCTATGTACATCCTCAAGAAGGGTTTGGAGCAAGCAAAGGTGATTCTGGTATTGGAGACACGACTATGCTTCTTGCATTTTGGCCTTACGCTAACCGTGAAACACAAACCTACTTTGCAATAGGCGGTTATCTCACTTTGCCAACTGGAAATTATGATGGGAGCCGTGCTTTTAATATGGGTGCCAATCGATACCAGTCAGCTATCCAAGCTGGATATCAAACACCTATATATAAAAATGTTGAATGGTCAGCTGCATTCGATACCCTGTGGTCAGGCGATAATCGTGACTATTTTTCAGTAACAGGGGCTCATACGTATATGGAACAAGACCCTCTTTACACATTGCAAACAGCTCTGAGATACACATTTAACGCAACTTATGCTGCAGGACTTACTTACTTTTATACCGAAGGTGGTGATAAAACAATTAATGGGATCGCCAATCATCTTCCAATAGAACTTCAACGCTATCAATTAACACTCACAGGACAATACTCCTTTGGAAGACTCACTTTTCAATACGGTGAAGATATTCAAGCTGAAAATAACTACAAAGAAGATCAAAGAGTCATTTTCAGATATACAAAAGTTTTCTAATAATGAGATTCTTTTAATTGTCTACCAATACAATAAAATTTAAACATTCCGACTTTCATATCTATTTAGTTGAAGACAATGTCTCACAAAGAGAAAGCGTTGAATCCATTCTTAACTTCATTGGATATAACGTATTAAGCTTCAGCAATGCCAATGCATTTTTGAAAAATAAAATTCAACGTCCTGGCGTATTGATTACTGACATGCAAATGCCTGACATATCAGGCGTAGAGCTTCAAGAACAATTAATTGAATTAAATATTGATATACCTATTATTTTTATAAGTGGTGAAGCCTCTATTTCGCAAAGTATTAAAGCTATGCAGCAAGGCGCTATTGATTTTTTAGTAAAACCTTTTGATGCTGACCAATTAATTCAAGTTGTAAAAAAAGCGTGTGAACTTGATGCCAAAAAAATATATTTAAAAGAACTTCTTGAAACATTGTCACCAAGAGAATTGGAAGTATATAAACTCTTGAATGAAGGTTTAAATAATAATGAGCTTATAGACAAACTAAAATTATCTTTGCCTACAGTAAAACAATATAAATCTGAAGTGATGCGAAAACTTAAAATTAAAACACTTTCTGAGCTTATTCATTTGAGCAGGTAAGTCTCTACCCCCCCGTAATATCATGCTTTCGCAGGATATGCTTACTGAGAATATCTTAGTAGTATGCTGCCATGGAAAAGGAGATCTACAACTACAATCTGTTAAAGCAAAAAAGAATTGAGCGCGGTCTTTCTCCTTTAGATATTGCCCACGAATTGTGTTTAGCTGAAAGACAGATTTTATCTATTGAGGAAAACAAACCTCATCACTTTCCCTCCCCTTCTTTAAAATTGGTATGCGTACGAAGATATGCCGAAGCACTAGGTTTAAATGTTTCCGAAGTCATTCCAAACTTTGAAAATATGCTAGGTAATTAAATGATGAATTCAACTCCACATAAAGCAATTGAATTAGCTCAGCAATATATTCGATTGCACCTTTCAGAGAAGATAACTATGAGTGATTTAAAAAATGCTTCCGGATATTCAGAGCGATCTTTGCAACTCTTATTTAAAAAGAATTTTAATAAAACACCTTTTGAATATATAGAAGAAGAAAGGCTTGTTCTGGCTTTTGATTTAATTAAGCGACATAAAAGTACCAAAAAAACGACTGAGGTTGCTTTAAATGTTGGATGTAAGCATTTAGGAAGATTCTCTGTGAAATTCAAAGCCAGATTTGGAATTCACCCATCTGTTCTAGCTAAGACCGCATAAAAAACTGTCTTTCGGGATAGTTTTTATCCCACGTATATATCGCGGTATGTGGGATTTTTTATTTTAAGTTAATAACAACTTAAATCCTGCTATCACCAAGACTAAAGCCAGTGTTTTTTTAATGGTATTGGCTGTATAAAACTTTATCCCAAGCGTTGTACCAATAATTGCACCAATTAAAGTTGCACTTATAAATAGAGGTAATTGAGTTGGTAAATTCTGAACAGAAGAATAATTTCCAAGCAAACCAAAACTTGAATTAATTAAAATAAAAAGTGCGGTGATACCCGAAGTTGTTTTAGTTGAACTCCAACCTAAAAACAATATAAGCGGGGAGAGAAAAATGCCGCCACCTGTTCCAGTCAATCCTGCCAAAAATCCAATAAATGAACCGATGATCACTGCTAAAAGAAATGGTGGCTTCTTAAGATTTTTATCAATTTTCTTGGAAAGATTGGTCACAAGAGATATAGCAGATAATAAAAGAATCATACCGACAATAGATTTATAAATATGGCTCGGCGCATTAATAAAGCCACCTAAAAATGCAAAAGGTATAGCGCCTATTGCGATAGGCAATAAAACTTTTAAATCAAAAAAACCTTTTCTTATAAAACGCCAGCTCGTAAATGAGGCGATAAAAATATTTAAAACTAATGCAGTAGGTTTAATGACTGTGCTCGGAATATTAAATAGCGTCATGATCGCAATATAAATTGAAGCGCCTGCATGTCCCACTGAGGTATACAAAATTGCGCCGAGCAATAAACATAAGCTAATAGCTAAATCGATTAATTCAAAATGCATATAAATTTTCTGATCAGTGGAATAATTACTTTAACTAATTAATTATAAAGCGTTTAATAGGTTTATCGGAGTAAAATACTCAACTATGCAAACGACTGCTCAATCTTCACTAAAAGCCATTAATAAATATCGCCCTTATTGGGCGAAGCGCTTTGGTATTTCTCCAATGCTCCCTATGACACGTAAGGAAATGGACGCATTAGGCTGGGATAGTTGCGACATTATTTTAGTGACAGGAGATGCTTATATTGATCATCCAAGTTTTGGTATGGCCTTAGTGGGTCGATTACTAGAAGATCAAGGATTCCGAGTAGGCATTATCTCTCAGCCCAATTGGTCGAGTGCTCAACCATTCAAAGCGCTAGGTAAACCCAACCTCTATTTCGGTATCACCGCTGGCAATATGGATAGCATGGTGAATCGATATACAGCTGATCGAAAAATTCGTTCAGATGATGCTTATACGCCGGGTGCGATTGCAGGTAAACGTCCTGATCGAGCAGTGCTCGTCTATTCTCAAAGATGTCGCGAAGCATTTTCAGACGTACCTTTGGTTATTGGAAGTATTGAAGCTAGTCTCCGACGTATTGCCCATTATGATTATTGGTCTGACAAAGTACGTCGTTCAATATTGGTGGATTCGAAAGCTGATATTTTGTTATATGGCAATGCTGAACGCGCACTTATTGAACTCACACATCGCATCGCTGATGGCGAAAAAGTAGAAGACATTCAAGATATCAGAGGTACTGCATTCTTGCGTAAAAAAATCCCTGATGGCTGGGAAGAAGTTGCATCCACACACCTTGATCGACCTGGAAAAATTGAAGCGCATGTTGATCCTTATGAAATGAAAATGGGTGTTGGGAGTGATTGCGAAACCAAAGAAAAATTACCTGAAGATGTCAAAGTTATTCAAGTGGTTCGAAAAACAAAAACGGATCGAAGTAAACAAGTGGTTCGATTACCAAGCTTTGAAGAAGTGGTTGATAATCCTGTGCTCTATGCGCACGCATCACGCGTCCTTCATTTAGAAGCAAATCCAGGTAATGCCCGTGCACTCATCCAAAAGCATGGGGATCGTGAAGTATGGTTAAACCCACCTCCTATTCCCCTCACAACAAAAGAGATGGATTATGTATACGGTATGCCTTATGCAAGAAAGCCTCATCCTTCTTATGGCGACGCTAAAATTTCTGCATGGGAAATGATTCGTTTCTCAGTCAATATTATGCGCGGCTGTTTTGGAGGATGCACTTTCTGTTCTATTACAGAACATGAAGGTCGTATTATTCAAAGTAGATCTGAAGAAAGTATCTTAAAAGAAGTTGAAGAGATTAGAGATAAAGTGGATGGCTTCACAGGTGTCATTTCAGATTTAGGCGGGCCCACAGCGAATATGTATCGCATGGCTTGTAAATCAGAAACGATTGAGGCGTCATGCAGAAAACTCTCATGCGTCTATCCAGGTATTTGTGAAAATTTAAACACTGATCACTCAGCCCTCATAGAACTTTATCGCAAAGCAAGAAATACCAAAGGCATTAAAAAAGTACTGATTGGATCAGGGCTTCGTTATGATTTGGCTGTAACCTCGCCAGAATATGTCAAAGAGCTTGTGCAACATCATGTCGGCGGTTATTTGAAAATTGCACCCGAACACTCAGAAGAAAATGTCTTATCCAAAATGATGAAGCCTGGTATGGGCTCATATAATAAATTTAAAGAAATGTTTGATCGCTTCTCAAAAGAAGTAGGTAAAGAGCAATATTTAATCCCTTACTTTATTGCAGCACATCCAGGCGCTACTGATGAAGATATGTTGAATTTAGCTCTATGGCTCAAAGAACATGATTTTAAATTAGATCAAGTGCAAACTTTTACCCCTACACCCATGGCGATGGCTACAGCCATGTATCACTCAGGTAAAAATCCTTTAAGAAAAGTAACGAACGATAGTGAAGAAGTTCCTATTCCTCGCGCAGGCGGTGTGCGTCGACTTCATAAAGCTTTTATTCGATATCACGATCCAAAAAATTGGCCTATGCTTCGTGAAGCATTACAACGCATGGGTCGCTCTGACTTAATTGGAGACAGCAAAAAACATCTCATCCCTGGAAGACAACCACTTTCTGAAAATCACTCTAAGAGAATGCATCAATTTGCTAGAAATAAACCATCGACCGCAAAACCTTTTAAACGCGACCGCTAACCATTAACTTCGCCTAGAAGTTGGAAGTCAACAATGAAAAATAAAAAAATAAAAAATCTCCTTGATCAGATGGAGGCTATTGAAAAAGAACTTAATGAAACAATCCACCAACAAGAGATTCAATTTAATTATAAATTTAAAGGAAAAAAAGTTGAGTTTGAAAGCTCTATTAAAGAAGCGCATAAGAAATTAAAAATAGGGCTTATCAATTGGTTTTCAACAAGACCACAAAACCTTATTACCGGTCCTATCATCTATAGCATGATCTTTCCAATGTTAATTTTAGATTTATGTATTAGCTTCTATCAAATTACTTGCTTTCCAATCTATGAAATTAAGTTAGTTAAGAGAAGTGATTACATTTCATTTGATCGCCATCATCTCCATTATCTCAATTGGATCGAGAAATTTCATTGCACTTATTGTGCTTATGGGGCTGGCCTTCTTGCATATATCACTGAAATCGTTGCTAAAACTGAGCAGTATTTTTGCCCTATCAAGCATGCAAGAAAAGTCATGGGTTCACACGCGAGATACTTAAAGTTTTTAGAATATGGGGATGCTCAAAATTACCAGATCAACCTTGAAAACTATAGAAAACAACTTGCAAAGAATTAACCTCTTTTTTTGTGAACTTTTCCTTAAAAATCAGGACAAAAAAGCACTTTTATTTACAAGGTATTTTATGAAAACTTTAGTCTTATTACTCACCTCATTCTTCAGCCTTTCAGTGGCGATGGCAAATCAAGACATCAATACGCAGAAACTTGAACTGCAAAAGAAGTTTATCAGCGATATCAACCAATGTAGCAACCCTCAGCAGTTGGATCGATTCATACAAAATGCACTTAAAAATATATCCAACCATGAAGAGAGAGCTAGGCACGCAGCACTTCTTGAAGAACTCATCAAATATAACCCTTCATGTTTTGTTGCAAGCATTAAAAAATTAGACCCGAAAAGCTGTGAAAAAATTGAAGAGTCATACCTTAGCGAGCCATTCTTTTACCCAAGAGAAGATTTAAAAGCTTCGCTCGCAACTGCAAAAGACTTTAAGGCAAGTTGCTTAGCAAGTTAAGCCAATGAAATTCATTCAGCTATTTGTAATCGTTCTTTTTTTATTTTTTAACGTATTTTCTTATGCGAAAGACTCAGCAGATAAGGCATTTACTGGGACTCAAATTGAAAAATATCAAAATGGGAATACTAAGTACGAAGTTCATTATCTCAATGGCAAAAAAGAAGGTTTAGAAACTTTTTGGTACAACAGTGGATTAAAGTACATTCAAACCAATTACAAAGACGACAAAGAAGATGGTGTATGGAATCAGTGGTATGAAAATGGCCAACTCAAACTAGAGGCCCATTATAAAGATGGCAAAGAGAATGGCTTATTTACTCAATGGTTTGATAATGGCGCCAAACGTTCTGAAGCAACCTTTAAAGATGGCAAAAAAGAAGGTTATGAGATTTATTGGGAAAGAAACGGTGACATTAAATCAAAAACTTTGTATGAAGATGGTAAGCCAGCCAAATAACCCTCAGAAGTAAAATATACACATCAATATAGCTTTTTACTTTTATTTGCGATAAAGTCCTGCCTCCCCTATTTAATTTAAGGAAATTTAATGAAAATTATTGCTACAACTGCACTTACAGCTTCGATTGCACTATCTTTTATTTCATTAGCTGAAGCTGAGCAATGGACAGTGATTAATGATACAGATTCAGTGAAGATTGAACGTACAAACACAACTAAAAAATCCGATACTGGTTTTACGGGTACGTTCAGAAAAATTGATAAAGCAACAAAAACAACTTCACCTCTTGTGATTTCTGTTGACTGCACAACAAAATTCTACGAATTAAAAGATGTGCCTAAACCTGGTGATGACGCAACTGTCATTTCTAGTGGTATTGCTAATCCAGATCATAAATTATTTGCCTACATTGAAAAAGGTTGTAAATAATTTAACTTGTTAAGATCTAAATAACAAAAAGCCACTTTATAAAGTGGCTTTTTTATTTAAAACTTTGTTAAAAACTATCTTATTTATCAAATGAATTTTCTGACCTCAACCTTTCGATACGTTTATTTTCAAAAGTTCTCAAACCTATAAAAGTAAGCAATCCAATTGCAATCATGACTAAAATAAAACAGCCGTATGCTAATGGCCATGGAATACCGTTGGTCATCATACTGAATTCAGACATACCGCCAATTCCCGCAATGATATTGACCGGCATGAAAACCACACTAATAATTGTCAATCTTTTCAAATCAATATTTTGATTTACATTAAGGAAACCGACAGTAGCATCCATTTGGAAGTTGATTTTATTAAATAAGAATGATGTATGGCCATCCAGAGAATCAATGTCACGAAGAATTTCTTTTACATCTTCATGTTGACTGACGGATAAAAGTTTTGAGCGCATTAAAAATGATAAAGCATTTCTAGTATCCATCACATTGCGTCTAATCTTACCGTTCAAATCTTCCTCGATCGCAATATCAGAAAGAATGGTCGCAGCCTGACTATTTGTCATGTATGACTTCACGACTTGCTTACCCACTTTTTCTAGTCTTGAATAGACATCTTCAAGGGCATTGGCTGAATACTCAATATCGGCAGCATACAAATCTAATAAAACATCTTTAGCTTGTGATACATAACCTGCTTCCGCACGCGCTCTTAACCGCTGAAGTCTAAATACAGGCAATTCTTCATTTCTAACTGTAAATAATATTTTATCCTTGAGGACGAAAGCAACCGTTACGTTCTTAGATTCTTTAGTGGTATCAAGCAAGAAATTAGAATGAAGATGAATTTCACCATTATCTTCAATATAAAATCGAGCGCTTGTCTCTAAGTCTGTAAGTTCGTTAGGATTGGGAATATGCGCACCAAAGATTTCCCTCGCCCATTCGAGCTGTTCAATTTCAGGCGTGACAAGATCTACCCAAATAGGTTTGGCTTTTTCAAGATCTTTTCGGCTGTATATAGGAATCTGACGTAAACGGCCTTTAAATAAGTCGAATACTCGAATAACGGTAATTTGTTCTTTGTTTGGAGTCTCGTCAGACACAAGATCCATACGGATGTCATCAGACACATCAAGAAGAACGTCATCGCGACGGTTCGTTTCAATATGATCCCATACGACAATACGCTCTTGCTCTGCTAAAGCCTCTAGAATTCTGGCAATTTCATTGATTTCTAGCTTTTTGATTAGTCTTTCTAATTCAATTGAGTTTTGCTTTTGAACGAGAGACTCAACAATATCTTGGCGAGACATCTCTTGTCTGTGAATGAGGTTTTCAACCAAATTTTGCTTAGCGAGCAAATTTTTGATGGTGGATAATTTCTTATCAATGTTGTTTTTTTCTGACATGATAATTGCCTCGAATTCAGATTAAGCTTAAGGTTTCGGCAATTGTAAAGTAATAGCCCTCAAATTGAAACCTTGATGACTAATAAAAATAAATAACTTAGGTATGCCTTGAATATAACGCTTCTTGGCAAGCAATTAAGCTGCTAAATCAAACACTAATACTTCAGCTTCCCTACCGTTTGAAATATTAATTAAAGGCTCACCTTCCAGCATTAATGCATCACCGGCTTTTAAATAATTACCATTAATTTCTAATGCTCCTTTAATCAGATGAACATATGCTTTTCTATTTAAGTTTAATTGCAAAGTCGTTTTTTGATTTTCATTAAAAATACCTGCATACAAAGATGCATCTGCATGAATTAAAACTGACTGATCTTTTGGATCCGAAGAGGCAATAAGAGCCAGCTTGCCCTCCTTCTTTATTTGGGGAATAACTTTTTGCTCATAGCTTGGCTCAATATTCATCACATTAGGCTCAATCCAAATTTGCAATAAGTGAGTCGTTGCATTAGTAGCGCTGTTAAATTCACTATGCACAACAAGGCTCCCCGCACTCATTCTTTGGACTTCCCCTGGATTGATTGTTTCAACATTGCCCATACTATCTTTATGAGCCAACTGACCTGAAAGCACGTAAGTGATAATCTCCATATTTCTATGAGGATGATCTCCAAAGCCACCACCTGCTTCAATGTAGTCATCATTAATAACTCGAAGATTACCCCAGCCCATATACTCGGGGTCGTAATAATCTGCAAACGAAAATGAATGGTAGCTTTTTAACCAGCCATGGTCGGCATATCCGCGATCTTCTGATTTTCTTAGTTTAATCATTGGATAAATTTCTTCACATTTTTCTTGTAACGATAAACAAGCAAAATTGTCAGCAATAAAATATTTGGATACCAAATATACCAATGCGACCATGGAATTCCATCAACTTTATAATTTGATAGCGGCCAAAAAATTGGGGTCGCAAAAAAAGCTTTTGAGTGAAAAGGGAAATCGAGGACGATATGAAATGGCCAGGCTAACATCGCCATAGCAAATGCTCGGTTAAAACGATAAACAATATAAATGATAGGCAAGCAAATAATAAAGCTATGGCCTATTGAATAGGCTAGAAAAATCCAAGATGGAAGAGAATCTAATGCAGGTTTGCCAAAATGCCAATGTCCTGTCATTAGATTTATAAACATCAACAATCCAAATGAAATAAGATCTGGCATAGCGCCAAAGAATATGGCTGACCAAGGATATCGCTTGTATCCAAACAAACCATAGCCCCATAAAGCATGACTCAAAGTATCCATCAACTAAGTATAGGTTCTTTACTAAAAAAATTGAATTTTTATTAAAAAATGAAATCCATGGAATAAGCAATAAGCTGAAATATTGCTCGATGGGCTCCAAATTCACCCTGAATGGTTTGGGGCCTTTCTTTTTTATATGGCTTTAAATTATGATAAAAATTTTATTCGACAATCAGTGCAATATTTGTAAAAAAGAGATTCAATACTATCAATCGATCTCTCCGCCAAGAATTTTTCTATGGTGCAATCTTCATACAAATAAAACATTACTGCGTAAATATAATATTACTCAAAAAGATGCTTTATTAAGCCTTCATGCCATAGATGAAAAAGAAAGTCTCCATAAGGGGGTAGATGCATTTTGTTTGATATGGAAGCATTTAAGAGGTTGGAACGTGTTAAGCCTCATAATAAAAATGCCAATCATTTATCCTATAAGCAAAATACTCTATAAATATTTTGCCTTATGGCGTTTTAATAAACTCAATTATTGCCGAGTCAATTAATTGTCACTTATTATTGGAATTGATGGCTGCAAATCAGGTTGGTTTTCTGTTTGGGAAAATCAAGATAAGAGCATTCATTCATCGGTTTTTTCAAATCTAAATGAATTAAAAAATTTCTTTAAAAATGAAAGTCAGCTAATTGTTGGCATTGATATGCCAGTTATCTTATCTGAAGTGATTCCTCGTCAAGCAGATCAATTAGCTAGGAAATTACTTAGCAAAAAAGCTTCTTCAGTATTTACAGCCCCTACCCCCGAAATGCTAGATCAGCCCAATTATGAAAAAGCATCTTTAGTATCAAAAAAACTTTTTGGTAAATCTATGTCGCTTCAATCATGGTATTTATTTCCTAAAATTAAAGATGTGCAAACAATGATCCACCATGAAGACATGCAAATTTATGAAATACATCCCGAATTGAGCTTTAGGGCAATGAATAATGAGCAAGTAATCTTAGAGAGTAAGAAGAGTCATGAAGGCTTTGCAATAAGGAATTCATTATTGGCTATGCATTTTAAAAATTTTATTTTTGAAGAGATAAGGCATCAATATGCAAGAAAAGATGTAATGGACAATGATATTTTAGATGCTCTAGCCGTCTTATGGAGCGCAAAAAGAATTCAATCTAACCAAGCATCTTTCCTGCCACAAAGCCCAGAAAAACCAAATATGCAGATTGTTTACTGATGGCTTACTTTATCAAAATTATTATTGCTACTCTGGTTATTGTATTAGTCACTGAATTAAGTAAAAAAGATACTAAATTAGCGGCACTTCTCTTAGCCCTTCCTATTATTTCTTTTACGGCGTACACCATGATTTGGTTTGAAAGCAAGGATGTGGACAGAATTGCTAAATTAGCTAATGAAAATTTTATCTATGTCTTGCCTGTGATGCCTGTATTACCTTTATTAAGTTGGCTACTCAAAAATGGCTATAGTTATTTCACTGCTATGATTATGGTTATTACAATCATGATAATACTCTTTTATTTTTTACAAAAAATGCTTTGATTGTGAGATTATTAAGTTACGTTCAAATCACGTAGAGATGTTATGAGAAAAACTTTTGGAAAAGTAAGTTTCGTATTATCACTTATTGCATCTTTATGGCTCATTCTGGGTATGTTAAAAATTGTTCCATTCTTGCTAGAAATCCATGGTGAAACAGATGTAAGAGCGCATGCATCCCTTGCTGTTTTCTTTCTTGTTTGCTCAGCTTGGGGTTTTTGGAAAAATGATCATTAGTTTTTTTAAAAAAAGGAGCAGCAATGTTAAAAATGTCTGAAATTTGTATCTTGATGTCAATTTTTATTGCTTTTGTAACAACCGGTTACTTATGGTTTTCAGGTCAACAGCAAGAAGCTTTATTTACGGCAACTTGGATTCCATCAATCTTAACTTTTGTGATCTACACAGAAATTATAAGTAGAAAGGATTAAATTATGCCTAATATATTAATATTCTTTTTAGGGCTCGCCTGCTTTCTCCTTGCTGGATTCGGAATTATTCTTAATAAAAATTCTGGTAAGAAAAAACGCTAATAAAGTTATCCCGCCTTTAGGTGGATGCAGATAAAAAATATTGCATCTTTATTTTTTTAAGTTCTTCATATGAAAACCCTAAGGCTTATTCTCGGCGATCAGCTCAATCCCAATCATTCCTGGTTTAAAAACGTAGATGATGAAATCATTTACGTTTTAATGGAAGTCAAACAGGAAACAAATTACGTACTGCATCATGCACAAAAAATCATAGCCATATTTGCCGCTATGAGAGATTTTCAATTAAGCCTTACCAAAAATGGCCATCAGGTTATTTACTTAAAAATAAATGACAGCGTTAATCAGCATTCTTTTAAAACAAACTTAAATGCTTTGTTTAATCAACATAATATTAAAAAATTTGAATACCAAGAACCCGATGAGTATCGGCTAGACCAGGATTTAGTTAAATTTTGTAGTGAAATTTCAATTCCATCTGAATGTTATTCTTCAGAGCACTTCTATACCGAGCGATATGAAATTGGCGATTTTTTTAAAAATAAAAAAAGTTGGCTTATGGAATCATTTTATCGCTCAATGAGAAAGAAGCATCAAGTATTGATGTCAGAGAATAATGAACCTATTGAATCAAAATGGAATTTCGATCAAGAAAACAGAAAGGCTTGGAAAGGTGATCCGAAAGTAATTAGAGATCATAGGCCAACGCATGATCACAGTAAAATTTGGAATGAAATATATGAGGTTGAAGTAAAAAGCTTTGGAAGCAATAATGCATCTATATTTCGCTGGCCATTAAATAGGGATGAAGCATTAAAGCATTTTGATTTTTTTATAAAAAATATTTTAATTCATTTTGGTGATTATCAAGATGCGATGCATAAAGACGAAGCAAGAATGTTTCATTCTTTAGTCTCTTTTGCACTTAATACCAAAATGCTATCGCCCGCTGAAATTGTTTCTAAAGTTGAAAAGTCTTACCTTAATAATCAAATATCAATTAGCGCTGCGGAAGGTTTTATTAGGCAAATTATTGGCTGGAGAGAATATACAAGAGGATATTATTGGGCGCATATGCCAACATTTCAGGATGAAAATTATTTTAATCACAATCTTTCTGTACCAAGTTGGTTTTGGACTGGTAAAACTCGCATGAATTGTCTCAAATATACAATTAATCAGTCTTTAAATGAAGCGTACGCGCACCATATTCAACGACTTATGATTGTTGGTAACTTTTCACTTCTTGCTGGCATTAACCCTAAGAAACTTCACGAGTGGTATTTAGGGGTCTATATAGATGCATTTGAGTGGGTTGAAATGCCCAATACCCTTGGCATGAGTCAATTTGCAGATGGCGGCAAATTGGCAAGTAAGCCTTACGTATCATCAGCTAACTACATTAGCAAAATGAGTAATTATTGCGAGGGATGTCATTATTCAAAAAATGAGAGGTTGGGTGAAAAAGCTTGTCCGTTCAACAGTCTTTATTGGAATTTTTTTATTACCAACAGTTCAAAACTAGATAAAAATCCAAGACTTGCTATCGTGAATAAACAAATCAGAAATATGGGCCCAGATTTAGTAGAGAATATAAAATCACAAGCCAAAAAATATATTCAAAACATTGAAACGCTATAAACCAAAAAAAATTATTTTTTAATACGCGAACTTTTTACAACTCTTTCATAAAAAGCATCTGGTTTATTTTTTACCCAATGTATGAATATTTGCATATCCGGATCACTTTTTAAAGATTCAGCAGTATTAAACGTTTTAGCCAGTTCGTTTTCACTAAATAATGCATGTATTTGTTTGTGACAGATCTTATGAAGGAATTCGGTTGATCTACCTCCCTTCGATCTTGGAACTAGATGATGCGCATCTTTTTGTGAGACTGGAATAAATCTATCACATATAGGACAGATTAAAGACTCTGTTTGAAAAGCAAAAGATTTTGGCTCTAGAAGCTTTTTTTTAATTTTACCAATCATGGTGAATTTTTATTGCGCTTACATCGCTCTGAACAATATTTCACTTCATTCCAAACAAACTGCCACTTTTTTCTCCAGACAAAAGGCTTTTGACATTTAGCACAAATTTTTGTTGGCAAATTTTCTTTCTTTACCATTCGCATAAAGTATCAACGACTTATTTTATATTGGGTTAAACAGTAAGCGCGATTAATTTCTGAGGATCTCAATTTTATATGCTTACTAGAACGCTCTTTCACGCGTTTCCTCCATAACCGATAAGAAGATGATTTCAGGTTTGCTTGCATTAACTTCATTAATTCTGATTCATTGATGTGATAAGTATTTAAAATTGCTTCAAAAGGTGTTTTATCCTCCCAAGCCATTTCAATCAACCTAGAAAGATCCCCCTCGGATAGAGAAACTTGTTTACTTGACATGTTTAGTAAAAAATATATTTAACAAATGCAGCGATTCCTAATAAGTAAAAAGCTGTTCCAAACAAACATCTAAATGCCATATGCCAGTTATATTTACATTTTTTCTTAGCCATCATTACCCCTTTTTTTAATTTTTTTTCTCTTTGAGCCCTTAAACTCAACAAGGTTCACTAAATCAAATTAAAGATATGCTTGGTTATCGCATTAGCAAAGTTGAGGTGTTGATCAAGATCAAAATGTACGCCATCAACTAAACTTGAAGATGTAATCTTTCCTGCATCAATAAAATCGCACTTTTCCTCTAAACTTAATTGCTCGTAGGCCTCAGCTAAACCGATACATTTCTTATTGCCATCTTTAAATTTAACTGCAATATCACCTTTAGGTTCTAATATAGGCGGTGGTGCAACAATTAGTATTCCTGGCATTAACATTCCAGGCTCAAGGACTGTTTCTCGTATAGCGTGAATTAATAATTTCATACCCTTTGCTGCATCTTGAGCAAGATGCTCATGATTGACCTGGAAGTCATTTGTTCCTAACATTAAAATGACTAGATCAAGGGGGGAGTTAACTTCAATACGCTGAGATAGTCCAATCAAGCCATTGCGGCCAGGTCTAATAGGGTCATCATAGATGGTTCTTCTGCCATTGAGACAATCCTCAATTACCCGCACATTTTTGCCTAATTTATTCAAATTAATTTCTAAAATACCAGGCCATCTTTGATCAAAGCGTAATCGATTGCGAGACATCGGAATAATGCCCCATGAAATTGAGTCTGAATAAACAAGAATATGTTTCATAAAAATTATTATATGGCAGATAATATTTTACTAATACTCCCGCTTATTGAACTGTTGATAAATTTAGGGAAATCCATGGTATTAACTTCATACGAATCCTATAGAATAAACAAATTGGTTTATCATTCAAAATAACTTGGATAATAAAAATGGCTAAAAAAATAAAACAGGAAGAATGGCTAGAAAAAATTCATCAGAAACTCTCTGAAATTAATGCCAATATGCTGAAAGTATTTTGGATTGTAGCGGTCTTTGCTTTCCTTTATTTTGGCTTAATGCTACATCTCCTCATTAAGTAAATTTCATAAGCCAACTACATAATAATATTAAAAATATGAAACTTCATGGCACTCCCTTTCAATTAAAAGTTTGGAATGAAATAAAAAAAATACCCAAGGGAAGCGTTGCAACTTATAAAGATATTGCAATTAATATAGGCCATCCAAAAGCTTACCGAGCAGTTGCAACAGCCTGCAAACTTAACCCTTATCCTGGAGTCATTCCTTGTCATAGAGTAATTTGTTCAAGTGGAAAAATAGGTGGTTATTCTGGAAAATCAAATAGTGCAATAAAAATAAAGTTGCTAAAGCAAGAAGGCTTTCTTAGCTAAAAAGGTGATTCTAAATAATTTAAAATATCTACTTCTGGGGTTAGATAAGTTTTCTCATAATTAAAATGGCCACGTCTAAAATTAAAAAAATACCATCATCAGAAATTACACCTGAGCATATTTATAATGATCGCAGAGATTTTATAAAGAATTTAGGTTTTATTTTAGGCTCAGGTTTAGCATCTTCATTAACAACTAAAAGCTTCGCTGCACTAAATACACTTCCTTCATTTGTTGAATCAAAAAATATCGATAAAGATAAAGTATCAAGTCTTAAAGATATTACAAGCTATAACAATTATTATGAATTCGGAACATCAAAATCAGATCCTCATGACTATGCAAATAAAATAACAACTGATCCTTGGTCAATCACTATTGAAGGGGCTGTAAATAAATCTTTAACGCTTGATATCGATGAACTTGTAAAACTTATTCCCTTAGAAGAGCGGATATATAGACTTCGCTGTGTTGAAGGATGGTCTATGGTCATACCTTGGGTGGGTATTCCATTAAGCTCGCTTCTTAAAAAAGTATCGTTAACTGGCAATGCTAAGTTTGTTGAGTTTGTATCGCTTAAACGCCCAAGTGAGATGATTGGTCAAAAAGACGATATGCTTGATTGGCCCTATACCGAAGGGCTTAGATTAGATGAGGCTATGCACCCCCTAACAATCTTAGCGGTAGGATTATATGGAAAAGTTTTACCTAAACAAAACGGAGCGCCCATTAGATTAGTTGTACCATGGAAGTATGGTTTTAAAAGCATCAAAGCTATAACTAAAATTCGATTGGTAGAAAAAATGCCTTTATCCGCATGGATGAAAGCTAATCCAAAAGAATATGGATTTTATGCTAATGTTAATCCTGAAGTAGACCACCCTAGATGGAGCCAATTAACCGAAAGAAGAATCGGGGAAAGTCTTTTATCCCCTAGACTTAAAACTCAAATGTTTAATGGCTATCAAAAAGAAGTTGCACACTTGTATCAAGGTATGGATTTAAATAAGCATTTTTAGTTAACTTGAAATTCAATCAGATATCTATCAAACGCTTAATTTTTATTGCCAGCCTCTGGCCAATTCTTTCAATAGGAATTGATATCTATCAAAATAACCTTGGGGCAAATCCAGTTGAATTTATCGAGCGTCATTTTGGCAAATGGACTCTTATATTTTTATGCTTAACGCTAAGCATGACGCCATTAAGAAGAATTACAAAAATCAATCAGTGGATTTTATATAGAAGAATGTTAGGGCTTTTTGTATTTTTCTATGCCTCAATCCATCTCCTTTGTTATATAGGGCTTGATTATCAGTTTGCTTGGTTAGATATTAAAAATGACATTATTAAACATCGCTATGTTCTCGTAGGTTTTTTAGGATGGGTTTTATTGTTACTTTTAGCGATTACTTCTTCAGATAATATGATTCGGAGACTTAAAGCTAATTGGAAAAGATTACATCGTCTTGTATATCTCATAGCAATTTTGGGTGTGCTTCACTTTATCTGGCTCGTTAAAAAAGATATTACTGAACCTCTTATCTATGCCGCAATAGTTTTATTATTATTTACTTTGAGATTAAATTTCTTGAAAACTCGAAAGTTTTAACATTTAATTACACACCCCAATTCCACCCCTGCTAATTTTGAAGGAACCAAGCCCTCTTCAACCCCCACAAATACTGTAAAATATCCAATTCTGGGGGATTAGCTCAGAGGGTCAAGCAGCGGACTCTTAACATCTCCGGCCTAGTAGAGTTACCACCCTAGCTGACCCTGGGTCTTGGAATTGCTCGAATTTAATCCTGAAAGTTTTTTGCTTGCGCACCGATACGCAGTTTTGAAAAGTCGTTTTAAACGACTTTTTGAAAAAAGTCCTTTTGAAGCGACCCTTTGAAAATAAGTATAATTTTAGAATTATTGTGCTTGGAGGTATTCTGCTAACGCATTAACTTCAGCTTCATCTAAATTTTTAACAAACTGTTGCATTGTTGATGAAGCTGATGGTCTCTCGTTAGTATGAAAAACTGCAAATTGACGTTTAAGGTAATTTAAATTTTGTCCTGCTAATCTAGGAATAGATTGATTACCTAAAGCTTTCTCACCGTGACATGCGGCACAAGCTGGAATACCTTTGTCAGTATTGCCTTTTAAAAATAATTCTCGACCAATTTCATATTTCACTTGATCATTAATTTGATGTTTATGCTCTGGCTTTAACGTTGCGTAGTATTGAGCAAGATTAGTAATATCTTCATCAGAAAGCCTTGAGACGATCCCTTGCATAAACCGCTGTGCATTTAAATTAGTTCTTGTTTTGTCTCGATATGCCTTTAATTGATTCGCAATATATTCTTGATTCTGTCCCGCAATAATGGGGTAGAGCTCCGAAGTTGTATTGCCATCAGCACCATGACAAGTTGAACATTGAGTTCTAACAATATCATTTAAATCTTTGCCATTGGCAATGCTTACTAAGCTAAAAGTTATGAATAATAAAAATAGTTTTCTCATATTAATAAGCAAACCATAGATTTAAAGATAAGAGATTGTTGTCAGACGGATTTCTACCATAGCCATCATAATTTGAAGTAAATCCTGCCCATTTTAAATAGCCTGTGTATTGCATAGATAAACGAACATTAGTTCTCGGATTGTAATCAACTTCAGCCACATACCATTCATAACTTGGTTTATTTGAGGCAATAAAACCAGAGTTCGTATTACTACCACCGACAAGATCTCCAGCATACGGATATAAATTAGAATCCTCACTACCAAATGTTTTGAAGTAGCCTAATGTTGCGCCATATTTTCTATCATAGAGATAAGAAACTTTTGCTTTAAAGCTATTTAAAGTGTTAGTTGAGTTAGTTGTTGATGAAGCAGTATATGCGCCATATTGTTGTTTTTCATGGATAAAGCTAGATTGTAAAGTAATGATTGAAGGATCAGATATGTATTGGTATTGAGCATCAATTGCTGTGTCCGTATATCGATCTGTAGCTCTTCCATTAGGATCTGTGTTTAAATCCGCAATTGAAGGAAAAACGTCAGCTCGCATTCCAAATGTACCAATCATAAAGGAATGAGGACCTCGTTCTTCATTCCATGCCAGACGCCAATATGGATTATTGTTTCCACTAAGTTTATTGCCATCTCCAAAGGCTGTTCCAGCACTTAGCAAACTAAAAGCATGATTTGCTGGTCTATAGAATGACAATTCACCATATAAATGCCTATCGTACCAAAAATATCCTCCAAGTCCTGCTGAAGTTTGAGCTAATCCGCCATCAATAATCGTTCCAGGTATAGCGAAGCTCGCCGGAGTATCTAATCCTGTTGATTGAAAAGGAAATCCCCAGGCTGTCGAGCTGTTCCATACATCTTGAACTGTTGGATTGTTGTTTAAATTAAAGCCGACAAGTAAATTTTTACCGCTGATTTGATAATTATTAATTAGGCGTATATCAGTGTTATCTAAGTTGGAGTGTCCTTCAACCTTATCATTACCAGCCGAAGTATTTGCATTGCTTTGGGTAAATTGAATAAATGCACCTAAATGATCATTAACTTTACCTGCTGCAAATAAGCTGACTTGATCTAAAGTAATATCATTCTGACGAAGCATAGCTTTGTCATTATTAGCACCAAGTGGCCCATTGCTATTTTGATAATGATCTTTAGCAATATTATTGTAAGAAGCTTGAACCATAATCGCAAAAGGTGTCATCTTTGCCTCGCCCAACGTATAACCATTCAGTTTAAATTCACGTCCAAATGGTGTTAATTCAGGAAAGCTTGTGTGACATGCCGCACAGTCCATACCGGTTTGACGGGCAAAACTAGGCACTGCATTTGCTTCAGAAATTAAAGCAAAATAGAAAATTAAAAGAAAAATTGGTAAGATAAATTTGATAAGTTTGCTCATGCGTTTCAACACTACTCTTTTATTTTTATGCGACATTGATTTACATCAAATAAGCTCAATCTATTAATATAAAGAAAGGGTGCCGAAACACCCTTTTGCATTTTAGATTGTTTCAGCACAATCTTTTTAGCAGTAAACTAAAACTGATACCCTACGTTTACTAAACCTGTAGTTTGATTTGTTTTATAGCTTGTTGCTGTGCCACCTAAGTTAACAGAATTATTACCGTAGTTATATTCAGTTACTTCAGCGCCCACAAAGATATTTTTATCTATATGATACTTCGCACCAACACCGTAAACAAAGCCATCTAATGTTGAATTTGAAGACGTGCTACTTACAGAACTATCAAGCTTAGAATCTAATCTTGCATAACCTAATTTAATATAGGCCAAAGTATCTTTATTAATGTAGTAACCAGGCTCTATAGATAAACCAATATTATTCTTGGTTTTTCCCGTAACTCCACTTGTTGAGCCTGTTTTGTCATTACTTAAATTAAAAAATACATTAGTAGTTAAATTAAAATCTTGATTTATATCAAAGCCATAACCTGCTGTTATTTGTCCTAAAAAATGAGTATCGGACATTTTTTCATTTGTTAAATTGCCATTATCGCCTGTCGCGTTTTTATTCTCGGCATATTGACCACCTGCTCCAGCACCTACGTAAGCGCCTTCAAAGCTTCCTGCGAAAGCTAGCGAACTTGAAGCCAAAGCCAATAAAGAAACTATTAATTTTTTCATAATTTACACCTTTAGTTAGACATCTTCGGAGAAAGATTAGGATTATTCTCTGCTCAAATTAGTTTGATGTCAAACTATTTTACGTAAAAATTGTTACAGTTTTTTGACAACTACTTTTTATCGACAATCTTCTTTAAAAGATCGTTAATTTCTTTTCGGCGACCCTCATCAGCAATTTCTCTGCCTTCACGTGGAGCTGCCAATAAAGCCTTCTTCAAAACCTCAGAAGCTTTATTGAATTCACCTCGCTTAACTAAGAATTCACCATAGAAATAATTAGAATCAATACCATCAGGGTTAATTTCTAAGCCTTTTAGTAACATTTCTCTTGCAGTATCGTTATCGCCATAGGCAATAGGCCATGGTGGCACTTGATGGTATAGCGAACCTAAGCTTGTATAAGCTGAGCCATTTGAACCTTTTGGATCTATTTTGATAGCTTGTTCAAAATGCTTTTTCGCATCTTTTACTAATGAAAGCGCAGCTAATTGACCTCGAATACCATTTCTAACTCCTGCAAATGTGCCTTCAATAATGCCTTGCCAAACTAGAGGCTCGGCATTATCCGGATATTGCGCTGTGACTTTTTCAGATTGAGCAAGAAGCGCTTCAAAACCTTTTTCTTGTTCATTTAAAGGTGTTTTATATTTTAATTGTTCCCATGTCTTTTTTAATTGAAAGACATCTTCATCAACGCCAGCTATCGCAGATTGTAAAAAAATGAGAGATACACATAGGGAAACTATGATTCTTTTAAATAAATGCATTCATGACTCCTTATTTATTGAGATATTTTTTAATAATGGGTAATTGCTTGCCAATAGCGATATCAGGTAACTGGGGAAATAACTTATTAATAAATACAAAAAATGACTCTTTTAAACCAATCTTCTTTTGATAAGTATTTGTCGCTAGAAAAGCCATAAATTTATCAGCAACTTTTTCTGGTGAATCCATCGCATTACCTAACTTTTCATTCATCTCTGTAATATTGCTTGTATTAAATGTAGTTCTCGTTGCTCGTGGTGCAAAATATCTTACTTTCACACTTGTATCAGTTAATTCCCGCCTTAGTGCTTGTGTGAATCCTCGAAGCCCAAATTTACTTGCGCAATAAGCAGTGAATCCTGGGTAGCCTATATAGCCAAATATAGAGCCTGTATTAATAATTTCAGCTTTTGCCTCTTCTTTAAGTAAAGGTAAAAGTGTCTGGGTAAGAAGCATAGGTGCTTTGAGATTCACATCTAAAATATTTTTAACCATTTCAGGATCTTGATCTTCAAACATAAAGTAATCACCTATGCCAGCGTTATTGATGAGTAGGTTTACTCCACCTTCCCTCTGCGCTAATGCTTTAATTTGTTCACGCACATGTAATTCATTGATATCACCTTCAACAATAAATACTCGCTTTGTATGTAATTCTTTTTTAAGATCTTCTAGAGCATCTTTGATAAGTCCTACCAAAATAATTAATTCTGATTTTGTATCTAGTCTTTTAACAATTTCTCGACCGATACCACCTGTAGCACCTGTAATAACAACCTTATAATGTTGGCTCATTTAAAATTTGCTCCTTGTTATGCCGGTAAATTTCTAAAAATATTTCCATAAAGGAAATAGAATTTTTTTGCGCATTGAATAACTAATTTCTGATCTTCTTCTTTTGTTAATTGATTAACTAATGATTTAAAAAATTCGATATGAGTCAAATCGAGGCTGCCATGTGAAGTGAGATAAGTAAAAGCTTCGTTTGGCAATTGCAGTGATTTTTGTATGGCTTCTGCAGCATTTGTTGCAATTGCAATACTCGTACCTTCAAGCACGAACACCATCCCTAAGAATCCTATGGGGTTAATTTGGTGAATTTGATAATAAGCATCTGCCACCATAAGCTCTGTAGCTAGGCTTGGTTCGCTGTGTCTTACTTCTTCTGACATTCCACCCGCTGCTTTAATATCACTTAAGATCCATTCTTCATGGCCCATTTCATCTTCTATGTAATGTGCCATACCTTTTTTAAGCCATTCGTAGTCATGGGACGCTTGGCTTTCGCAAGCTCTCAATAAAGGCACAGTATGCTTGACGTGATGGTAAGCTTCTTTTAAAAAAGCTAAATATTGGTGGCGCGTAATTTCGCCTTTTAATGCATATTGAATAATAGGAATCGAAAAGAGTGCTTCACGATCTTGATTGGTTTCTATTTGTAATTGATCAAAAAAACTCATAGCACACTTAAATCCTTTGATGATTCATATAGGGCATTAATCTCTTTTTTATATCTCAATTCAATAGCATCGCGTCTTAATCTTCCATTCTCGGTGAGCTGTCCATTAGCAAAAGTAAAAGACTCATCTAAAACAAAGTAATTAAGTATCCAAGCATAATCAGGCAATTGTTTATTTACAGAACGAATCGCTACTTCTATCTCTTCATGGCTTATAGTAGATAAAGGTAATATCAACACTGATAAATAAGGCTGGGCTTCACCTATAACCATCACTTGTCTAAATAATCCTTGTTCCATGAGGAGAGCTTCAGGCCATTCGGGAGAAATATTTCTACCGTAGCCAGTAATGATGAGATTTTTCTTTCTACCATCAATAAATAAAAAACCATCTTCATCAATATGGCCTATATCGCCTGTCTTAAACCAAGTATATGAAGTTGAGGCCTCTCCTAAATAATGCACAGTATCTGTCATGAATATTTCAATTTCATGATCATCTGCAATTCTTATTTTTCTATTGCTGAGCGGCTTACCTACCGAACCTATCTTATGTGCGTGCGGTAAGTTAAGCGATATGACAGAACTACATTCAGATAATCCATAGCCCTCATATACAGGCAATCCAAACTCTTTGGCTTTTTCTAGAAGTAAACGAGGCGTTTTAGCACCACCAAGCGCCACAAACTTTAAAGATTGAATGCGAGGATCGTTGGGCTCAATCACACTCAAAATACTATGCAACATTTGAGGTAACAGAATAATGCTTTCAATCTTATATTCATCAATTTTAGATAAGCATTGAATGGCATCAAAATTAAAAAGATTTTGAAATCCTATATCTTTAAGAGGAAAAACAAATACTTCTGTATGACTTAAAAAGGATGTATAAACCCCAGCGACATTTTCCAATAAAACAGATAAGGGAAGTAAACATAGATGTTTTTTAATTTCTAAATGCTCTAAGGCATACTCTAAACTCTTAGCAACTGACCATTGTTGGTTACTTGATAAACATACACCTTTGGGGTGTGATGTTGTGCCAGAAGTAAATGTAATCTTTTGTATATCTTTATTAATATGGTGAGATTCATAACTTAACGATCGGCTTATATAAAAGCTATGGCATTGACCGATGTTTTCATCGAAACCGAGTAAATCAAATACATCTTGATGATCACTAAATAAAGTAAATAGATTAGCGCTCTTTATTAAGTGCTGCTTTTGTTCATTAGAAAAAAAATGTGGTATAGGAATTAAAGTAATATCAAGATGCTGTGTTGCAAGATCGAGCGCAATCCATTGAGGAGAATTGTCTGCTAATACACCCACAGGTGCATTAGGATATTTTCTATTTTTTAATACCTCGGAAAAGTCATTTACAAGCGCTTCTAGTGAAGAAACGCCATGAATCTTGGCTTGCTTAATAACTAATTCTGCTGACAAAATTAAATACTAGAAGGCACTTCGATAAACATGACTTGTGGACTTGTTTCATAATAATGTCCCCAATTAATGCCATGGTTTGGAAGTCGATTTGGATCGGCTCTTGAAATCACTTGTGGGTTTAAACCTAACTTATGGAATGCATTGAGTACCAAATTATTAGCTGTAAATACTACCCACCTGCCACCTTGGTTATAAATCATCGATGTCATCTTTTTGATGAGTCGTCTTGTAGCTCCTGGATAATCAGCAGCAAGATTGCCTAACTCGAATATCTGGCTCCTCTCAACCTTTTTGTCTGTCATAAAAGCTATATAATGTTCAATTGGTTGATCTAGGTATTGCTCTAAATAAGCATTTTTATCTGCTAATTTAGACATTCCGAATGCTGCCATCCAGTGATGGTCTTCATCGCTTTTACAGCCAATAAGAAGATCAGCAAAATGATCTACCTGGGCTTGATAAGCTTTGTAAAAATTGTGTGTAATAAACTGCTGAATATTTGGACGCTCTGTATCTATGCTTTTAACCATAGAAACAGAACAGCTAGGTTCGGGAGTTGGTATTGGTTTCATTTGATATTGAGAATCAATCTCTAATAGAACTGAGTTCAATGAATTACTCCATGCAAGAAATTGTGTGTATTATGAACCTATATTTAGTTTTATATCAAACTATTTATTGTAAAAATATGTAACATTGTTATTCAATCTTAATAAAACTAAATATTTAGATAAGATTTATGAAAATAAAATTACAAAAAGAAATCCTACGGCACTTTAGAGAAATCTATATTCAAGCAAAATCCGAATTAAGGGAAAATGTGAAGGAAACTGGATTAAGTGGATCGCAACTTTGGATCATGCAACAAATCTACAATAATAACGGTATTAGCAATGCGGAGTTAGCTAAGAACCTTACTCTCCATGTTTCGACTTGCAGTATTCTTGTAAACAAACTTATTAAGAAAAATCTTGTAGAAAAAACTAGAAGCGAAACTGATGAAAGAAAGATTTTGATAGCTATGACATCAAAAGGTAAGCAATTAATGTCAAATGCACCTAAATCTCCTGAAGGAGCAATTCCTAAAACTTTAAAAAAATTAGAAGTGGAAGAATTGCAAGAATTAAACAACGCCTTAACTAAATTCGCAAAAAAAATGAAGGTTTACAACAAAACTTTCAAAGAACCCCCTTTAGATATCAAATAGGTTTTCATTCAAAATCTCCGGATTCCGGATGTTTTCTAACACACCCCAATTCCACCCCTGCTAATTTTGAAGGAACCAAACCCGCTACAACCCAGACAATTACTGTAAAATCATCATTATTGGGGGATTAGCTCAGTTG
>Ga0208105_1000155_pt1 | contig 27628 bp, 30 predicted proteins | sample CryBogCBE16Jul07_FD_184574 | JGI IMG/M metagenome (GOLD analysis project Ga0208105, IMG submission 184574) | Freshwater microbial communities from Crystal Bog, Wisconsin, USA - CBE16Jul07 (SPAdes) | ecosystem: Environmental > Aquatic > Freshwater > Lake | place: Crystal Bog, Wisconsin, USA... | reverse complement strand
GCGAGGCCAGTACCCGCTGGGTGAGACGAGCGGGAGCGAGCGAATCAAAGATGCGTTCCCACGCACCTTATGTGCGTCTTGTGGCCATCTCCATCCGATGGCCCGCTGCATCCCCATCTCCACGTTGTCACGCTTCAACCTTTCTAACGCTTTTAACTCCTCGGCATCCCCTCTGGCTGGTTCCTAATGCAAAATCCGGGTTTAACGCTGTAACTGTTTTAACCATCGCAGGGCTCACCCTGCCACTCAGGTATACTTGAGGACTTCTTCGATGGTTGTGATGCCCTCGAAGATACAGCGCAGGCCGTCTGCGCGGAGGGTGCTCATGCCAAGTTCCATGGCCTTGTGTCGTATGGCAACACCGGAAGCTTTTTCACTGATAAGAATCCTGATGGGATCGCTAATTTTCAGCAGTTCGAAAAGCCCCTTGCGTCCTTTATATCCGGTATGGTTGCATTCAGCACAACCCTTGCCATAATAAAACATCTTATCGCCTATATCCATGGGACTAAGTCCTAGCCGCTGCAAGAGAGACTCCTCGGGCTCATAGGCGGTTTTGCATTTACTGCAAATGCGACGTATCAAACGTTGGGCAAGAACACCTTCCAAGGAGGAGGACAGCATGAACGGCTCCACGCCCATGTCCACCAAACGCGAGACAACACCTGTTGAATCGTTTGAATGCAACGTTGTTAAGACTAGGTGACCGGTCAGGGATGCCTGGATGGCTATCTGGGCTGTCGTAAGATCACGAGTTTCACCGATCATGATACGGTCCGGATCTTGGCGCAGGAAGGCACGTAATGCGCTGGCAAATGTCAGTCCGGCAGCCTCATTAATCGGGACTTGGACTAACCCTTCGATTTCAAATTCAACGGGATCTTCGGCAGTAAGGACTTTTGAGTCAATGGTGTTGATCTTGTTCAGGCACGCGTAGAGGGTCGTTGTTTTCCCCGAACCTGTGGGGCCGCAAACAATAAATATTCCATTCGGTTTCTGGATGGTCTGGCAAATGTAGTGATAAACGTCATCAGGCATCTGGAGCGCTTCCAACTCCAGTTGAACGGAGCTTTTGTCCAGAATACGGAGAACAATGCTTTCCCCGAACTGTGTGGGCAGGCACGAAACCCGCAAGTCAATCGTCTTGTTGCCGATGGTGCGCTGAATGCGGCCATCTTGAGGGACGCGGCGCTCCGCAATGTTCAGGTTGGACATCACCTTGATGCGGGAGGTGATGGGGAGTGCCAGATGCCGGGGAGGCGGCTCCATTTCGTAAAGCGCTCCATCGACACGGTAGCGGATCTTGAACTCCTTCTCGAAGGGCTCGAAGTGAACGTCGCTTGCGCCAGCCTGAATGGCTCTGTCGAGGATCAGGTCGACGTAACGAATGATGGGTGTGGCATTGGCCTCGGCGGCCGCGGCGGCGGCGTCAAACTCCTCCTCGTAGGTATCGATGACCGTGACCTTTGTCTCGTTGAGCTGACTGAGAACCTCCTCCATGGAGGTTTCCTCGGTGCCGTAGTGGGAGGCGATGAGTTTCTCGACCTGGTGGCGGGGAGCCACGACCTGGATGATTTCTCTGCCCAGCATGTAGCGGAGATCGTCGAGTGGCTGGGTATCGAGTGGGTTGGCCAGCGCCACGGTAAGGACGTTGCCCGAGGCGTTGACGGGGATGACCCCGTTGAGTCGGGCCATTCCCGAGGGAACGAGATGCAGGAGCGCCGGGAGCGGCTCGAAGGCAGAAAGATCCGCCGCCTCCACGCCGAGATCGTCGGCAATCGTCCGGGCAAAGGACTCCTCGGTGACAATTCCCTGCTCGACCATGATATCGTCGATCGGGCACCCAGAGTTGACGGCCTCGCTGAGGAGTTCCTCCGCGGTGAGTTCGCTCACCGTTCCGGAGCGTCTGAAGACCTCGATGACCTGATGCGGGTTCATGGCCTTAGTGGCTGTCTTCCATGGTGGAGGAAATGACCTCTTCGGCCGTGGTCATTCCCGCGAGTACTTTGCGGATGCCATCCTCACGGAGAGTTCTCATGCCAAGTTCCCTGCTGCGTTGACGGAGTTGGATCGTCGTGGCGTTGCGATTGATCATCTGGCGGATCTCGTCGTCGGCGACGAAAATCTCGAAAATTCCCATGCGGCCGCGGTATCCCCGGCCGCGGCATTTGTCGCACCCGACGGGCCTCATGATGGTGGCGTGCGCCACCTGCTCCGCGTCGAGGCAGAGGGCCTCCCTCTCGTATTCCGCGAGTTCCCCCGGCTGTTTGCAGTTTGCACAGAGCTTGCGGACAAGCCGCTGGGCCATTACCCCGCGAATGGCACTGGAGACAAGGAAGGGCTGGACCCCGATGTCTACGAGACGGGCGATTGCTCCCGGGGCATCGTTGGTGTGAAGTGTGGAGAGCACCAAGTGGCCGGTGAGCGACGCGTTGATGGCAATTTCGGCGGTTTCCTGATCACGGATTTCCCCCAGCATGACGATGTTTGGGGCTTGGCGTAACATGGCGCGGAGCGCTTTTGCAAACGTCATTCCAACTTCCGGTTTGACTGGAACTTGGTTAATGCCGTTCATCTGATATTCGACCGGCTCCTCAACCGTAATGATCTTCCGGTCGGGCCTGTTCATATAGTTCAGGCACGCGTAGAGAGTGGTCGTCTTGCCGGAACCGGTGGGTCCTGTTACCAGAATGATCCCGTCAGGGAGTTGGACCAATCGCTCAAACGTGGCCTGATCATCACTCAGGAAACCGAGTTCGGGGAGTCCTAACATCAGCGATGATTTGTCTAATATTCGCATGACGATACTCTCGCCATGAACGGTGGGAACACTGTTAACTCGCAGATCAACAGTCTTTTCACCGAGCTTTATCTGGATTCGTCCATCCTGAGGAATACGCTTTTCGGCAATGTTCATCGAGCCACTCATGATCTTGAGGCGGCTGATGATTGCTGCCTGGAGCTTCTTCGGGGGGCTCTGCACCTCCTGGAGGTTGCCATCGATGCGGAAGCGGACTCGGAGCCGCTTTGCCATCGGCTCGATGTGGATATCGCTTGCCCTGTTGTTCTGGGCCTCGACCAAAAGGTTAGTAACCATCCGAATGATCGGTGCGCTGTCGTCCTCGATCTGTTCTTCCAACTCGATCCCTTGTCCGCCCTTGGTCAGTTCCTCGAGGCCCATTGGATAGAGCCTGTGGAGCTTTTCCTCGATCTGCGCAGGGATCGCGCAGACGAATTCGACCGGGCGCTTGAGAAGGAAACCGATGCCGTCGAACGCGTCGAAATCCATCGGGTCGGCAATGGCCATGACGACCGATCCGTCGTGTTCGGAGACGGGGATCGTCTTGTAACGTCTGGCTGTCTCCGGGGTGAGGAGACCCAATAGCTCCGGGGTCGGGGTGACCAGGGAGAGATCCACGAAATCCATCCCGTTCTGCGAAGCCAGTGTCCTGGCGACATCCTCCGCGCTGACAATCCCCTCCTTGACCATGGCATCGACCATGTGAAGGCCCCCGGTATGCGCCGCGATATGATCGGCTTGTTCCTGGCTGATCAGACCCACATCCTTGAGGATCTCGATCACGTATTCGTCGTTGGCCGGCATGGGGTGGATCTTGCTTCCGCGACTATTCTCCATGCAGGCTGTGAGTGTCAACGGGCCCTTGTTCCTTGCCGTTGATTTCGGCGGGTGACTTCCCTAAATTGACGTGATGTCGCGTTACCGTACCATCCTGATCTTTGGCGCTCCCGGGAGCGGTAAAGGCACCCAAGGCAAGATCCTAGGCAAGATCCCCGGATTCTATCACTGCGCCTGCGGGGATGTCTTCCGTTCCCTCGACCCCACGAGCGAACTTGGCGCCGCCTTCTTAGAATACTCAAGTAAGGGGTTGCTCGTCCCCGACGAAATGACCGTGCGGCTCTGGCATGAATCGGTCCGCAAGACTGTCGAATCAGGGAAGTTCAAGCCCGAACGCGACCATCTCATCCTGGATGGTATTCCGCGCAACGTGGCCCAGGCAGTCCTGATGGAAGAACTGATTGACGTCCGCCGGGTCTACCATCTTTCTTGTCCCGACCGAGACAAACTGGTCGCCCGTCTCAAGAAGCGAGCGCTGCGCGACAACCGCCTCGACGACGCCAACGAAGAGGTGATCCGGAGCCGACTTGCCACCTACGACTCGGAATCCAAGCCTGTGCTTGCCCACTATTCCTCGGCGCGCCGCCATGACATCGACGCCACCATGACCCCGCTCCGCGTTCTTAGCGAGATCATCAAGGGGCTTCTGGAAGAGGTTCCCGCCTGAGGAAAGGGCCTCGGCGGCCAAGTGTCCCACGTCCATGAGCCAATTCGAGAACTTCCGCGCCTCCTCGCTCTACTGCGCGAAATGCGCCAAGGCGATGCCGGTGAGGGAGTCGCTCCTGCTGGTGCTGCCGGACAAGGAGATCTACGACTATCTGTGCACCGGCTGTTCCTCCTCGCTTGGCCATCGCGAGGTGACCGCCGGTGAGTTGATGATGGGGCGCGCCGCCACCGCCAACCGCAGGGTGAGGGGAGGCTTGGGGCCCCGTTTTCCCCGCTGATCCGGAATGAGGATTGTTTTTGCCGGCACGGGCGACATCGGGATCCCGTCGCTGCGTTTTCTTCTGGAGAAGCATGAACTGGTCGGAGTGCTGAGCCAACCCGACCGCCCTGCGGGTCGACGTCGAGAGCTGAAGCCCCCGGCGATCAAGGAGGCGCTGAACCGTCTCTCGCCCTCGACGCCTCTTCTTCAACCCGAGTCACCGAAAGATCCCGGAGTGCTCGACTGGATTCGGGAACTGGCACCGGAGGTCATGGTTACCATGGCCTACGGGAAAATTCTTCCCAAAGCCATTCTGGAGGTCCCCTCGCTGGCCTGTCTGAACATCCATGCCTCGCTGCTGCCCCGTCATCGGGGAGCCTCGCCCATTCAAGCCGCCATCGCCTCGGGAGACCGAGAAAGCGGCGTCTCGATCATGCACATGGCCGTGGGGCTGGACACGGGGGACGTGATCCTCGAAAAACGCCTTCGAATCCGTCGCCGCGAGACTGCTGGCAGCCTTTCCGAGAGAATGGCACTTCTTTCCCCCGTTGCTTTGGAGGAAGCGATGCGTCTGTTGGCCTCGGGGAATGCTCCGCGCCACCCTCAGGAAGAGTCACGTGCCACCGTGACGGGGAAGATCCTGCGAGCCGACACGGTGCTCGACTGGAGCCGTCCGGCGCTGGAATTGGAACAAAGGATCCGTTCGCTTCAACCCCGTCCCGGGGCTGTGGCTGTCCTGACGCTCGCTGACTCATCCGCCATCCCGCTCAAGGTTCACTCGGCCATCGTGGCCCGACAGACCTCGGGTCGGCCCGGCGTAATCCAGAGGCTCGACGCAAGGGGAATCCTCGTGGCGTGCGGGGAGGGTGGGCTGCTTCTGGGGACAGTCCAGCCCGAGGGCGGGGCTAGAATGCATTCCAGTGCCTTTGCCCGAGGTCATGCGCTCCGTGTGGCGGGCCATGGGACGGATCGAGCGACCGATCACGCGGCATCGTGATTTGGCTTTGCCTCGGGCGGTTCCTTGGATTTCATCATACCTCATGTCCGAGTCCCGTTCCCAATCTCCCAAATACCGCCGCATCGTCCTGAAAATCAGCGGGGAGGCTCTCAAGGAAAAAGGGAGCAGCGACAGTGTCTCGCCCCAGATCGTGAGGGCCGTCGCGGCTTCCATCGCCGAGGTGCGTTCCATGGGGGTCGAGGTTGCCGTCGTCGTGGGCGGCGGGAACATCTGGAGGGGGCTCGCCGCGAGTCACCGCGGCATGAACAGGGCCACCGCCGATTACATGGGGATGCTCGCCACCGTGATCAACGGGATGGCGCTGATGAGTGCGCTGGAGGATCTCGGTCACGCCACGCGGGTCCAGACGGCCATCCAGATGAATAATGTCGCCGAGCCGTTCATTGTCCGGAAGGCGATCCGTCACCTCGAGAACGGTCGCATCGTCATTTTCGTGGCGGGAACGGGCAACCCCTTTTTCTCCACCGACACAACCGCCGCCCTCCGCGCTAACGAGGTCGGTGCCGAGGTGATCCTGAAAGCAACCAAAGTGGACGGGATCTATGACAGCGATCCCAAGAAGAACCCTGACGCGAAGCGCTTCGAGACCCTGACCTATTCCGAGGCGCTGACCCGACGCCTCGAGGTGATGGACTCGACCGCCTTTTCCCTCTGCATGGACAACGCCATGCCGATCATCGTCTTTGACATGTCCGATCCCGCCAATATTCTCCGTGCAGTCCGCGGGGAAAAGGTCGGAACCCTGGTCCGCGACGACAAACCCGCCCTCTGAAACCCCTCGGTCGAAACTTTTAACAAATACCCACATGAGCGCAGAAGAAGTTCTGTTCGATGCCGAGGCCGGCATGGAAAAAGCCGTCGAATTCATGATGCATGAATTTCATGCCATCCGTACCGGAAAGGCCTCCCCGGCGCTGGTGGAGAACATCGATGTCACCGCCTACGGCAGCAGCATGAAGCTCAAGCAGCTTGCCATGATCACGGCTCCCGAGCCCCGGATGCTCGTGATCCAGCCCTTCGACGCCTCCACGGTCCAGGACATCGAGAAGGCGATCCAGGAAAGCAAGATCGGCATTAATCCGGCTGTCGACGGCAAGTTGATCCGTCTCCGCATTCCCGAACTCTCCGAGGAGCGCCGCAAGGATCTCGTCCGCACGGTCAACAAATTAGCCGAGGAGTCCAGGGTGCGTGTGCGTGCCTGCCGTCGCGAGGCGATGGACGGTGCCAAGAAGCTCCAGAAGGAGGGCAAGATTACCGAGGACGAGCTGGAGCGTGCCGAGAAGGAGATCCAGAAGCTGACCGACAAGCAGGTTGAGTCCATTGACAAACATGTCTCCGCGAAGGAAGCGGAGCTCATGACCGTCTGAGATTTCCGATTTTTTCCGAATCCGTGATGACGCCCCCGGTTCCCAAACTAGCGATCGCAGGAATGGTGCTGTTTTTGACGGTTTCCTCAACCCTTGCTGCAACGGCGGAAAAGAAGGATTTGTCCGTCATCAATGCAGCGCCGGCCTTTTCCGGCGGTGCTGCCGAGGGGCGCATGATCACGCTTGGCTCCCTCAAGGGGAAACCTGTTCTCCTGCTGATCGCCACGTCGCCGAAGGACCGTGCCTTCCGCAGGCAGATTGCCGAGCTGCGTGGCCGTTACGAGCGTCTTGCGGCTCATGGGATCATCTGCTTCGCGGCCTTTACGGGTGAAGGGGGTGTCATCCCTTCCAATGTTCCTTTCCTCACGGTGAATAATCCCGCCGCAACGGCCTCTGCCTATGATGTGACGGGTGGATTCGCCGTCGCCGTGATCGGGTGTGATGGCAATCTCGACTGCCTTTCCACCAGACCGCTTCCCGGACAGCGCATCCTCGACATCATCAATAACAATGCTTCCGTCCAGCAGCAGCTGCGTCGCTGAATTTCCCTCTCCATCCAAATCCGAACAACCCCAACCAACATGAAAAACACCCTGATTGCGTTCCTGATGGCTGCCTTTGCACTCGGTTCCTCCGGCAAGGCCTCGGCCTATTCTGCCGAGAAGCTTGAGCGCCTCTCGGTCAAGGCCTTGCACCATCTCTACGAGCAGAATCCCAAGGCAAGGACGCTGGGCGAGAGGGCCGTTGCCGTTTTGGTTTTCCCCGAGGTGCTCAAGGCCGGTTTCATGGTCGCGGCGCAGCGCGGGGACGGGGTGCTCTTCAAGAACGGGCAGGTGGTCGGATACTACAACATGACCTCTGCGGGTTATGGCATCCAAGCCGGTATCCAGAAGCTCTCCTACGCCCTTCTCTTCATGGATGAGGACTCACTGAAGTATCTCAAGAAGAGCGACGGTTTCGATATTGGTTCGGCCCCCGGACTTGTGATGGGTGATGAAGGCTTCTCGGGAAGCATGTCCGTCGCCTCCTTTCAGCACGGAATCGCGGCCTTCATCTGGGGGCAGAAGGGACTGATGGGGGGGCTTGGCCTGCAGGGAACCAAGATTACCCGCTATCATCCCAGCGAGTAGGATCAGTCACCCCCCGCGGGCTGCTCAATGCCCGTTCATTTGCCAACGTTTGATGACTTCGACCGGATGAACAAGCATGATCACGTTCAGGGTGAGGTTGTCATGGCACGCGATGGCGCATCCTGCTTCCATCAGCAGCAAGAGAAGAATGCTGAGCCACGGTCTTATCTTTGATGCGAGAAAGAAGCCAAATGACATCATGAGGATGTCGCTCAATGAGTTGAGAATGCCGTCCCCGCAATAGCCCAGGGAAATCGTCGCCTCCCGGTAGCGGTTGATGATGAGGGGCGAGTTTTCAAGCAGTTCCCAGGAGGCCTCGACCACGAGCGCGATCAGATAGCGGACCGGCAGGAACAGGCGTCCGGCAATGCTCCAGAGGACGAAAAAGAAGATCAGTCCGTGGGCGATGTGACTAAACGAATAGGGATCGGCAATCCGTTGCGAACACTCGCTGCTCCAGATGCTTCCTTCCCACAGTCCCGGCTTCCCGTCGGGACCGAACAACGAGCGTCCCATGCCATGCTCCAGAAGTCCTGTGAGCAGAAGGACGAGAAGGCTTGCGGGAAGAATCCAAGCGCTCTTCCATCTCCCCCGAGATCGGACTATTGCCTTGGAGCAGGCCAAACTTAAAGCGGATCCGAGGCTGTGGACCAACCCCAGTCGGAATAGGCTCCCCATGACGACCAATCCGCATTGTCCATGTTGACCTGCGCGTCGAGCAATTGCTCGTCGATCTTCTGCTGTCGCAACTTGATCGTGCGGTATTGCTTGTATTGGTCGGGACTTCCCACCATCAAGGTCTTGCGCTGATGGTCGGCGAAGACATAGACCGTGCCGTGCTTGCCGTTGAGGGGAACCACCTTGGATGATTTCAGCGAGGCAAGCTTGGCCAACTGGGCTGGCGTGGTCGCTGGAATGGTACGGAAACCGGCGGCCGAGAGTTCCGTTCTTTTCTCCCCGATGTTGGAGCATCCCGCCATCACAAGGCAGGCGAGGGAAATCAGCAGCAGGGATTTCATGATGAGATCGGCGTCGAGGGATGGAGGCTAGTAGAAACAAGGACCCCAGAGAGGTCCGTCCAGCCCACCCCAGGCACTCCACTCCGCGTTGGCGTCCGCATTGAGGGCGGCGGTGGCCTCCTGGTCACGCTGGATCTTGTATTGGAGATTATACTGCTGGAATTGGGTGTACTGTTTCTGATTGCCGATCAGGAGCACATTGGAAGCTGCGTCGGCATAGAGGAAGGCGGTCTTCCCCTTTTTCACGACAGGAATGACTTTCCTTTGGGGCATCGTCTTAAGTTGGGCGATCTGGGCGGGGGTGTTCGGAACCACAGTGCGGAATCCTGCGGCGGTGAGCAGGGTGACCTTGGACTGGGAGGCGCAGCCTGTTGCGAAAAGGAGGCCGACGAGCAGGGTGGGGAGGAGAAGCTTCTTCATGGCATGAGTCAATAGACGTCAGAGACCCCGGGAGGCGAGAAAGAAAACAAATCCTGCAAAGGCGATGCAATACCAGCCGAACCAGGCCCAGTGGCCTTTCTCCAGCCAGCGCGACAGCAGCTTCAGGGCCAGCAGACCGGCAACAAAGGCCCCGAACATCCCGATCAATCCCGGAGCAAGCAGGTGCCCGAGGTGGGCGGAGGAGGCGTCGGGAGCATGCGATTTGAGAAGGCGGAGCAGTTCTTTGGCGATGGCGGGCGGCGTGATGACAACGGCCAGGGCAAAGCTGAATTCCTCGACGCGTTGGCGTGAGAGCCCGAGGAGCATGCCGGTCGAAATGGTGGTGCCGGAGCGGGAGAGTCCACGGAAGGGAAGACAGACCCCCTGGGAGGCCCCGATCCAGATACTGGAGGGAAGAGAAAGTTCCCGATGACCGTTTTTGCTCCGGAGATATCCCGCAGCAAGGATAAGGAGACCGGCCGCCAGAAGGGCCGCTCCCACCAAGGGGAGATGTCCGAAGAGATCTTCCATCTCATCGTGAGTGGTGCCGTGGAGGATCACTTTCTCGATGACGACCTTGAGCGACAAGCCGACAAGGAGGGTCATGACCGTCGCCGAGCCGACATGGAGACACATCCTGCGAAAGCTTGCGGCGTTGGAGAAAAAGGTCCGCTTCCAGGCGTTCCAGAAATAGAGAATGACGGCGATCATGGTTCCGGTATGAAGCATGACCAGAAGGAAGGTCATCGAGGGAGCGGAGGGGTCGAGTCCGAGGAGTTTCTCAGCAACTATCACGTGGGCGGAGCTGGAGACGGGGAGGAGTTCGGCGGCTCCCTGAACGATGCCGAGGAAGAGGATCTGGAGAAGAGTGGGTTCCATGGGCAGGGAGTATTCCGTAGTGGATTCGATCTGAAAACCATCAAATAAGGGACCAAGCCCAACTGGCATGAGCGGGGATGACTACCAAAGGCATCTCCGAATGGGTGGCATCGTTCGCCGGAGGGCGGATTCCTTCAAATCAGAAAATCCGCTCCGCTCTTTCTTGAAGAAAGCGTGGTGAAGACCATGACCCAGAATGCCTGGGCGATAATGAAGAGCGGGATTCCGAGCGCCGTCGGCAGGGAATAGATCACGCTGACGACGGGAATCCAGACCATCCAGTTGGTCATCAGGACCGGAAAGATTTTCAGGGCGTAGAACCGGAGAGGGGTCCACCCGCGGAAGCCGTGACGGGTAAAGCGATGATCGCGCCAGAGGAAGACGCAGACAGCCTCCGGCATTGCCAGGAGAGGACAGTAGAGGAAGGCATCCACGATGACCTTGGCCACGATGACTGAGAGACGATCCGATGGCCCGAACATCAGGAACTGCAAGCGGTAAAAGAGGTCGACCTGCATGCCGATGAGACCCCAGAAGGGGATGGCAAAAAGCAGGCGGAAGACCAACGTCGGCTCCTGTGCCGGGCGAGCCGACTTCGGGAGGAGCGGTCTCAGGAGTTCCGGTAGCAGTGAGGAGGCTGTGGAAGTCCCGATAAACGAAAAAAGAAGTCCCCAGTGCTCCTTGAGGGAGCCGAGTTGAAGGAGGGTCTGATGAACGGATGGACACCAAAAATAGGCCGCGGCGACGGCGATCATTACCCCTTGGAGGAGCAGGCCGGGAATCAGGTTCAGCCGCAGCGATCGTAGCGCCTCTGTCCGTGCATCGGTGATCAGCGATAAGATCCGGTGAAGACGCTGCATCGGGGGATTCGGGTGGTCAGTGCGTAAAAGAAGAAGAGCTTCCCATGGGGAAGCTCTTCGAGGAGTGGTCTTTGTCCACGGAGCAAACCCGTGGGGCGACTCGATCAGCGCTTGGAGAACTGGAAGCGCTTGCGGGCGCCGGGACGTCCCGGTTTCTTGCGCTCGCGCATGCGGGGATCGCGGGTGAGGAGTCCGCCTGCTTTAAGGGTGGGGCGGTCCGCCTCGTTGAACTCGTTGAGCGCGCGGGCGATGGCAAGGCTCAGCGCACCGGCCTGGCCCTGGAGTCCGCCGCCCGTGGTCTTCGCCTCGACGTCGTAGTTCTTGGAAACATTCAGAGTCTCCAGCGGCTTGAGGACCGTGTTCTGCATCGACGTGGTGGTGAAGTACTCGTCGAAGTTCTTGCCGTTGACACGGATCTTGCCGGAGCCCGGGGTGATCTGGATGCGGGCGACGGCCGTCTTGCGGCGTCCGGTGGTGGCGGTTTTGGGTGTGGCCATGATGATAAAATCGGATGAATTACTTGGCGGGCTGGGGATTCTGGCCGCCGTGGGGATGCTCCGCGCCGGCATAGACCTTGAGCTTGCCGTAGATGGAGCGGCCGAGCCGGTTGTGGGGGATCATGCCGCGGACGGCTCGCTCGATGAGAAGTTCGGGACGGCGCTCACGGCGCTGGCGGAAGGTCTCGGACTTGTGACCGCCTACGAAGCCGGAGAAGCTCATGTAGGTTTTCTGGGTCTCCTTCTTGCCGCCGATCTGGACTTCGGAGGCGTTCACGACCACGACGAAGTCACCGGTATCAACGTGCGGGGTGAAAATCGCCTTGTGCTTGCCGCGGAGGAGATTGGCGGCTTTGACGGCGACATGGCCGAGGTGCTGGTTCTTGGCGTCGATCACCCACCACTGGCGTTTGACCTCGGGGGCTTTTGCGGAGAAAGTCTTCATGGAATTTCGGGAAAGGTTGGTGAGATTAGGAGAGCCGCTTCCTGCTGTCAAAGAGGAAAAAGGTTTTTTTCCTGCCACTCTCCTTCCACATCCGAAAAACGGGGATTTTGCTCGCTTCTCTTACGGTCACAGCCGGATGGTGCGGTCATGTCATCCATCAGTTTTCTGGGGACCGGATCGGGAATCCCCTCGGCCGACAGTTTCTTTTCCAGTTTCCTTGTCCGCATGGACGGAAAATACCTGCTCGTCGATGCGGGGGAACCGTGTGTCCATCTTCTCAGGGATCGTGGAACGATGCTGCTGAACCTAGATGCCTTGCTCCTGACCCACGGCCATGTCGACCATATCGGAGGGGTCCCGGCCCTGCTTCAGGGGTGCCGGCTCCTCGGTCGCAGTAAACCGCTTCCGATCCACCTGCCGGCCGAGATGATCGCCCCGCTCCGTGCCTGGATTTCGGCGCTCTATCTGACCGAGGAGGCGATGGGGTTCCCGGTTTCCTGGCACGCCTGGGAGCCGGGGAAAAGCGTCGGGTTCGGTAACGGGATCGCCGTCATCCCGCATGCCAACGGCCATCTGCGTGCCTGCTATGCAGGCAGGCCGGGGGCTGATGCCGTCCGGCCTTGCGAGTCGTTCTCCTTCGAGGTGACCTACGAATCGTTCCGGGCGGTGTTCAGCGGGGATCTTTCCTCCCCTCATGAATTGGTCCCCCTGCTCGGCGAACCGCTCTCGGTCCTGGTGAGCGAGCTTTCCCATTTCAAGGCGGAGGAACTGGCCGAGGTGCTCCGATCCGCCACTCTCCAGACCCTTTGCCTCGTGCATCTGGGTGAGGAATATGAACTCGACCGGGGAGCGGTGAGGGCGCTTCTTGAGCAACTTCTGCCGCAAGTCTCCGATGTCTTCCTACCGGAGGACGGCGAGGTTTTGGACTTTTAGCGGTTTCCCTGAAATCCGCCGAATTCCCCCGGAGGTTCGACCCTGATCACGGGCAGGGGGATTCTCAGGCGCAGCTCGTCATCGACCAGGATCTCGACGTGGTAGGTGCCGTATTTCTGGAACTGCACGCCGCCGAAGAAATGGACGTTGGTGGCATGGGCGTTGAGGTCGGAGAGCGAGAAGGGGACCTCCGCCTGGGCGATGGCCTGATCTTCCTCGGGATCATAGATCAGGCATTTCTGGACGAACTCGCCGCTGCCTCCGCACCAACGCGTCCAGAGACAGAGCTTGAAGAAACCGATCGGAAGGGTGGGGGTGGGAACCGCTCCGAGAACCCCGACCAGTGTCTGCTGTCCGCTGATCTCGGCGCGGACATCCTCGCAGAGGACTGCGGCCTGCAGATCGGGAAGGATGGTCGACGGAGTCATGGTTGGACCGATGGTGGGGCAGGGGGCTTCTGATAGCAAGGGAGAGAGCACTCGTCCGGTGGTTCCCGCTGGCGGCGGAGCACCCGTCGCTGTAAAGGGGAAAAGTGTCCACCATCACCTGCTTTGCCCCCGGCCGCGTCGAGTTGCTGGGTAACCACACCGACTACAACGAGGGCTACGTCCTTTCGGCCTCAATCCCGTATGGAGTGAAGGTCTCCGGCGCGCTCCGTGACGACGGCCGCATCGTCCTCTCCACCAGGCTCGAGGGAGAATCGCTTCGTTTCGAGATCCCCGCCGGGGAGGCCCCCGTGCCCCGCAGGGAATGGACCGATTACCCCCTGGGGGTGGTGCAGGCATTACGGGAGGCCGGCCACCGCATCGGAGGGTTCGAGGCAAGCTATGATTCCGACCTCCCCGCCGGGGCGGGACTCTCGAGCTCCGCGGCTCTGGAGGTCTCAACCATCCTGCTGCTCTCGAGGCTTTTCGGCATCACCCTTCCGGGAATCGAGTTGGCAACACTCTGTCGCCGTGCCGAGAACTCCTTTGTCGGCGTGCAATGTGGCATCCTGGACCAGGTCTCCAGTCTCTTCGGGCGCCGTGACCATGCCGTCTTCCTGGACTGCCGCGCCACTTCCGTGGAGACCATCGCCTTTCCGCAAGAGGTCTCCCTCCTGGTCATCCAGAGTGGTGTCCCGCACGAGTTGGTCGGTGGGGAATACAACGAGCGGCGGGAGCAGTGCCGCGCCGCGGCCGAGGGGCTCGGGGTGCCTTACCTGCGCGACGCCGACCCGGAGATGCTTGCCTCCTCCTCCCTGCCGGACGTGATCCACCGCCGTGCCGCCCATATTATCGGGGAAAACGAGCGCGTCCTTCGCACCAAGGAGTTGCTGCTTGCGGGCGATGTCGCCTCCGTCGGTCGCCTGATGAGTGCATCCCACGAGAGTTCCCGGGTGAACTTCGGGAACAGCACCCCCTCGCTGGATCTCCTTGTCTCGATTGCTCAGGCCACCTTCGGCGTCCACGGAGCCCGTCTCACGGGAGGGGGATTCGGCGGGGCGATTGTGACCCTTGTCCGGCGCGAGGCCGCGCATGCCGCGGGTCGGGCCATCGCATCGGAGTATGAGCGCGCAAGCGGTCACCAGGCCGTGGTGCTCGAATGCGACCTGGCCGACGGGGCCCTTGTTCTCAACGGGTTTTTCTCCTGAATACCCGGAATCGACGATGATCTATCTCGATCACAACGCGACCACGCCGCTCTGCCCCGAGGCGCGCGACGCGATGAGCCCCCTGCTGGAGGGAACCTGGGGCAACCCCTCGGGGATCCATGCCTCCGGCCGCAGGACCCGTGCCGTGATCGACGATGCCCGTGACAGAATGGCTGGGCTGCTTGGTGTGAAGCCTCACGGGGTTGTCTTCACCGGCGGCGGCACCGAGAGCTGCAACCTAGCCCTGCTCGGGCTAGCCCGCCGTCATCGTGCCCCCGGAAAGGATCATCTCGTCACGGTCTCAACGGAACATCACGCCGTCCTCCATGCGATGAGATCGATTGCGCGACGGGAGGGCTTTCGCCTGACGGAACTTTCCGTGGATTCGCGCGGCATGGTCGATCCCGTCGAATTCGCCGACTCCTTGGAATCGGGCACGATCCTAGTCTCCGTAATGCTTGCCAACAATGAGACCGGCATCATCCAACCGATCACCGACCTCTCCGCAATCTGCCGGGAGAGGGGTGTCCTCCTGCACACCGACGCGGTGCAGGCTTTCGGGAAGATCCGTTGCCTCCCCGGCGATCTTGGCATCGACGCCCTTTCGGCGACTGCCCACAAATTTTACGGACCGCACGGGGCGGGATTTCTCTGGATCCGACCCGGCCTCTCGATCGAGGCGATCCAGCACGGGGGATACCATGAGAACGAACGCCGTCCCGGCACCGAGAACGCCGCCGCGATCACCGGAATGGCGGCTGCCGCGGAACGTGCCGTCACGGAAGTCAGCGAGGGAAGGGAATCACTCCGGCAGGAGGCCCTGCGCGAAAGACTCTGGAACGGCATCAGGGAACTCTTTCCCGGCGCGATCCGGAATGCTGCGGGGGCTCCCGTTATCGCCAATACCCTCAATGTCAGCTTTCCTGGATGTGACGGCGAGACCCTCCTGATGGGACTCGACCTGGAAGGGGTGGCCGTTTCCAGCGGATCGGCCTGCATGGTCGGCTCGGTCATGCCTTCCCACGTCCTCTTGGCCATGGGGGTGCCGGAGGAAACGGCCAGGGCAACCATCCGCTTCTCGCTCGGAAGGGCAACCACGGAAGAGCAGATCGCGCTGACGATCGCTGCGCTGGGGAGGGTTCTTGCATGTCAGGCCATGGGATGATGACGAGATGAGGGAACTTTTTTCGCGGATCGAGGGCTGGTTGGGGAGGTCTCGTCCCTCAAGAAAGGTTTCCGGAGGTTCCCGCAGGAGAGATCCTCTCCTTGAGGAAAAAGTACGCGTAGTCCTGCACTCTCTAAATCCGGCACTGGGTGCCTTGGTCACGGCGGGTTGGAATTTCCGAATGAGGACCACGGCAGGAGTCGCCGTCCTCGGACGCAACGAGATCTGGCTCAATCCCGCCCTGCGCGAGATTTCCGAGGAGGAGGTGGAAAGGACCCTGCTTCATGAGTTGGCCCACCTGCTGGCACGCCATCGTCATCCGTATCGCCGCATTGATCCCCACGGTCGGGAATGGCGCACGGCCTGCCACGACCTTGGGATTCCGGGAGAGTCACGCACTCACCGGTTGCCTTTTCACTCACGACGTCTGAAACGCCGGTTCATTTTGTGCTGTCCCGTCTGCGCTAGACATCACGAGAGGGTCAGGCGTCCTAGGCGTCCCCTGGCTTGTCTTTCCTGCTGTCGCGCTCATAACGGCGGCCTCTACGACGAGAAATTTCGCTTTGTAATCAACAGCCTCGAAGAGAAGGCTGCCGGTCACTGAATGTCCCCGAAGTAATTCTTCCGAAGGGTTTCGAGAAATCCCGATTCGTTCTGCTTGAGGATCGATTTGTTGATCTCGTGGCGTAGGGGGCTGCCGATGGGGAGAGCGAAGGCATAGGACTTTTTTTCAAAGATCGGGCCGACTTCGGTGATGGGGAGCTCGGGATGAGAGTTGTCGTACCACTGGAGGGTCATCGCATCGAGGACGATGGCATCGATCTGTCTTCCGACCAATGCGGTCACAGCATCGGGCAGTGAAGTGAAGGAAGTCGTGTCAAGATGTTGGTCGGAGCAGTACTGGGCACCCACGGTTCCGGGAATGATCCCGACCTTGTGTCCGGGAAGATTCTGCGGCCCCTTGATGATTCCCTCCAGGCTGTTAACGGTCATGATGCTGGTCACCGACGAGGTGATGTAGGCGACCACGCCGACGCCGAAAGCGATCCAGACAGCCGCCAGCACCTTGCCCCAAGGGCCCGGAAGCCCCTTGTGTGAACTCTTTCCGGTCATCACGATCGACATGACGTGATAGAACGACTCTGCAAGTCCGTTCGTCCAATCCGGATGGAATTCGGCGTTCCAACGACGTTCGGCCAGGGTGAGACCCAAGGTAGCCAGGAGAATCACGCAGATTCCCAAGCCGAAGATCTTCAGGTGCCCGCTTTCTCGCAGGCCGTTCCAGATTTTCATGAAGGAGGAACCGCGCTTTTCATGCACCATGATGTGAAGGCCTCCCTGAAGGAACGGTTGGGAGAAGTCGACGATTTTAAGGCGCTCCTCCGTGACAAAGATGCCGCTGACCCCGACATCCACTTTGCCGGAGGAGACTGCCTCCAAGAGATCGGGTATACTCGCATAGGGGGTAAAATCCGATCCCTTGCCGAGATCCCCGGCAATTTCCTTCCAGAGATCCATGCTGAATCCCTGGTAACCATGGCCCGTTTTCAGGACGAACGGTTCGTGGACATAAACGCCCACCTTTAGCGGTGATTGCGGGGCGGATGATTGCGCCATTACTGCACAAGGAGCGACCGCCCAGAGCAACAGGGCAGTCAGCGGTGATGCGATGACCTGAATCTTCATTCGGGCAATACGATTCCTGCGACCGCTCCACAAACCAAGAAAATTTGGACACAACGAATCCCGTGTTGGAATCGGCGGGTTTCCTTGGATATACGTCTTCAGTCCCTATGAGCGCCCCCTCCACCAAGACCATCGAGTCTCACCTGATCGAAAACCGCGTCTTCAAACCTGCCGCGGAATTCTCCAAAACGGCCCGCATCGGTAGCCTTGCCGAGTACAAAAGGCTCCATGCCGAGTCGGTGAAGAGTCCCGACAAATTCTGGGGCCGTGAGGCCAGTGAACTCCACTGGTTCAAGAAGTGGACCAAGGTTCTCGAATGGAAACTTCCGAACGCCAAATGGTTTGTCGGCGGCAAACTGAATGCCTCGCAGAACTGTCTTGACCGTCATCTCGACTCCCCGCGCGCCAATAAGGCCGCGATCATCTGGGAGGGTGAACCCGGTGAAAAGAGGGTCATCACCTACCGCCAGCTCCACCGCGAGGTCTGCAAGTTCGCCAATATCCTCAAGCGCAACGGTGTCAGAAAGGGGGATCGTGTCCTCATTTACATGCCGCTGATTCCCGAGGCCGCGATTGCCATGCTGGCCTGCGCCCGCGTCGGCGCCGTCCATTCCGTGGTCTTCGGCGGTTTCAGCGCGGAGAGCATCAAGGACCGCCTTGCCGACTGCGGTGCCAAGGTCATCGTGACGGCGGACGGTGGTTACCGTCGTGGTCAGATCGTTAGCCTGAAGCAGAACGTCGATCATGCGCTCAAGGGGAATACGGAGGTGAAGAAGGTCATCGTCTTCCGCCGCACCAACCTCGACATCCACATCGAACAGGGACGCGACGTCTGGTGGCATCGAGAACTCGAATATGTTTCCGCCGACTGCCCCGCCGAGCATCTGGACAGCGAGCATCCGCTCTTCATCCTCTACACCAGCGGATCGACCGGAAAGCCCAAGGGGATTCTCCACACCACGGGCGGCTACCTTGTCGGAACCTACGCCACAACCAAGTACGTCTTCGACCTCAAGGAAGAGGATGTTTACTGGTGTACCGCCGACATCGGCTGGATTACCGGCCACAGTTATTTGGTTTACGGTCCGCTCGCCAACGGAGCCACCTGCCTCATGTACGAGGGTGCCCCGAACTGGCCCGAGCCCGACCGCTTCTGGAAACTCATCGCCGAGTACGGAGTCACCATCTTTTACACCGCCCCGACGGCCATCCGCGCCTTCATGAAGTGGGGTGATCACTACCTGCAGAAGCATGATCTCTCCTCTCTCCGGCTCCTTGGCACTGTCGGTGAGCCGATCAACCCCGAGGCCTGGATGTGGTTCCACAAGAATGTCGGTCACGAACGCTGTCCGATCGTCGATACCTGGTGGCAGACCGAGACCGGAGCCCATATGATCACCCCGCTGCCAGGCGCCACCCCGTGCAAACCCGGCACGGCGACCCTGCCGTTCTTCGGCGTCGACGCGGCCATCGTCGACGACCGCGGCAAGGAAGTTCCGCATGGCGAGGGTGGCAAGCTCGTCATCCGCAAGCCATGGCCCTCCATGCTCCGAGGCATTTGGGGTGACAAGAGCCGCTACCGCAAGCAGTACTGGAGCGAGGTCAAGGGAGCCTACTTCACGGGTGACGGAGCCCGCCGCGACAAGGAGGGAAACTTCTGGATCGTTGGCCGCATCGACGACGTTCTCAATGTGGCCGGACACCGTCTCGGAACGGCCGAGGTCGAGAGTTCACTCGTCAGCCACCCTTCCGTCGCCGAGGCAGCCGTCGTCGGCCGCCCCGACGAAATCAAGGGACAGGGAATCGTCGCCTTCGTCACCCTCCGCTCCGGTCACAAGCCCGGCGAGAAACTCAAGGAACAGCTCCGCAAGCACGTCGGCGAAGCCATCGGACCAATTGCCAAGCCCGACGAGATCCGCTTCGCCGAAATGCTGCCCAAGACCCGCTCAGGCAAGATCATGCGCCGTCTGCTCAAGCAGATCGCCGGCGGTCAGTCATTGACCGGTGATACCTCGACGCTGGAGGATCTTTCCGTTTTGACCAAATTGGCCAAGGGCGAGGAGTAAAGGCCCCCGGTCCTTATCGGAGGAGATCCGTTCACCCCACGAAACGGGTGAACTCAGTAGCGGGTGCCCGTTCGGTGCGGAGAGAGTTCTCGATTCGGGAAGAGTCCTCATGGCCGAGGGCCATCCCGCAGACGAGCATCCGCTCCGGCGGGATTTCCAGATGGCGGGCAATGATCCGGTGATATTTGCAGAAGGCGGCCTGAGGGCAGGTATCTAAACCGCGTGCCTTGGCGGCGATCATGACATTCTGGAGGAACATCCCGTAGTCGAGCCAGCTCCCTTGTCCCATCACCCGGTCGATCGTGAAGAAGAGGCCGACCGGGGCTCCGAAGAACGTGTAGTTCCGCGCGAACTGTTGCTTCATCTTCCCTTGTTCCCCTTTGGCGATGCCAAGCAGTCCATAGAGATCGTAGCCGACCTTACGGCGACGGTCGAGATAAGGGGCGATCCATTTGTCGGGATAGTAGGCGTATTCCTGCGTGTGTTCCGCATCCCGTGCGGGATCAAGCGCCGTCTCGGCCAGTTCCTTGGAGAGTGCCTCCTTTTTTGAGCCGGTCACGGCGATGGCCTGCCATGGCTGGGTGTTGGTCCCTGAGGGGGCACGGGAGGCAACGTCGAGGATCTCGAGAATGGTTTCCCTCGGCACGGGGGTCGGAAGGAACGCCCGGATGGAACGGCGCTCCCGGATCACCCCGTCGACAATTTGGGTGATGTTCTGGTGTGAAAAACCTGAAACCTGAGACTTGAAACCTGAAAACTCTCCGGAAGCTCCGATCATGCAATCGAGGGGAATCATTCAGCCCTCTTCATCATTCTCCATCTTACATTCAGCCTTTCCGGTCATGGTTCCGGATAGGTTCTGATGAATTTGGAGAACCAGATTGCCGAGGGACTCGGAATGCGGTCGTGGGTCTTGGGATCGAACGCAAAGAGCCCGAACTTGGGCCCCCAGCCATCGGTCCACTCGTAGTTGTCCACAAGTGTCCAGGGGAAGTAGCCTCGTACATCCACGCCGTCGGCCTGCGCCCGGCGCAGCTGGGCGATGTGCTCCCGGAAGTAGCGGATCGACTTCTGGCCGCTCTGGGTGCCGATGCCGTTCTCGGTGACGACGATCGGCTTGTGATAGCGGGCATCGATCTCCTTGAGGACATGATAAATGCCGGTTGGTGCGATCTCCCATCCGAGCTGGGTGTAGTTCGAGTTGCGCTCGCCGACGGGGCGGAAGATGAAGCGCAGGGCGCTGGCCTGCTGGGTGTAGTAGTAGTTGACCCCGATGATGTCACAGGTGTCGGCCACCATGTCGAGGTGGTCGTAGTTCTGGTGCCGCATCAGGTGGTAGACGGAGCGTGTGGGATCGAGATACCGGGCCTTCTGCCAGTAAGGGAGAGACCAGATGCCCATGATCCGGGCGTCGGACCGCTCCTCTCGAACGATCGCGGCGGCGTCGCGGAACATGTCGGCGCAGACACGCATCGCTTTCTTGTAGCCGCCGGTGTGAAAAAGGAGACCCGGGGGCCAGTGTGCCCCGATCCATCCGAGTTGGAGGGCTCCGTTGGGCTCGTTCTGCGGGACATAGATGCGGACATCGGTCTTGGTCGCCTTCACGACGCGGCGCACATGGGCACGCCATGCTTCCCTGACATCGGGGTTGAGGAAATTGGCCTTGGACTTGTCCTTCGGGTACAGCCAGTCGGGGAAGGTGAAGTGCCAGAGGGTGATGATCGGCTCCATTCCCGCGGCGCGGACCCGGTGTGCCATCTCGGCGTATTGCCGCAGGGCCGCCTGGTTGATCTCTCCCTTGCGCGGTTCGATGCGCGCCCATTCCACACCGAAGCGGAAGTGGGAGACACCGAGGTATTTGAGGGCGGCGAGGTCCTTGTCGAAGTCGCTCCAGGAGAAGACGGCCTTGTCGCCGCGAGCGGGGGCTCCGCCCTCCTCGGCAAACCGGTCCCAATCGGTCTTGAAATACCACTTGGATCCCGGCGCATACCCCTTGTCCTCGTTCTGGAAGGGAGCGGTGGAGGTGCCCCACCAGAACGGTTCCTTGGGCAGGGGTTTGAGGATTGGGGCCGATTTGGGAGGGGCGTAGGGGCGGGGGGCGGCGATGCAACCGGCAAGAAGCAGGAGAGCGGGCAGGATCAGGAGTCTTGGGATGGTTGCTTGCTGCATGGGCCAATGCCTAGTAGCAAAGGGGTGCACGATCAATCATGAAGCGATCAATCCTTCCCGTCCTCCTTGCAGCGACCACTCTCGGGCTGCATGCGGCCGATTCCTCTGTGAATCTGGATCCCGACACGATCTTCATGAACGACGGGACGGTGAAAAGGGGACTGATCATCCGCAACGATCCCGCCGAGGTGGTTCTGCAGCAGCGGATGGGGGAGGTAGTCATTCCCAAAGCCTACATCCGCCGCATTGACAACGAAGTGAACGATATCTACTTCGCCGACATGGTGAAACCGGGAAAGCTGCCACCCTGGCGGATGATCGTCAGCGATCTGCGCTCGGATGACAGCATCCGTTCCTTCCAGCAGATTCCCGCAACGACCGTGGAGAAGGGAGAGTTCGCCCGCATCCCCTACCTCTCGTTCCGGATCAACCAGCGCGTCGAGATGAATGTTTACGGCAACCCGGAGGATCCGGTCGCAATCGAGTTCGGTATCTATGAGAGGAAGGCCTCCGAGATCACCAAGTTCAAGAAAATCACCCGCACCTATCTGGCGGGCCTCCTCGACAACCGTCGTGAGATCGCAGCTCTTTATTCCCTGGATGACAAGGGCGGGAAGAAGACGGTCGGCAACCTGACATTTCAGGTGACCCCGCCCGATGCGCCCGACTCGGATGGCGGATGGTGGATCTCCATCTACGAGCATAAGCGTCTTGAAGCCTTCCGGGTTCCCGACGCGATTTATCGGAAAAACACGCTCCCCTTCGGCGAAGTGAATCACGGCAACGGCGTGCTGCGCGATGACAACGAGGCGTACTTCAACAAATTCCTACAGTCCAACATGACCGCTTGGTCGGGGATGATTCCGGATCTCAAGGGCTTCTACCGTGACAAGATGGGAGGTCTAAAACTACTCTTCACGAAGAAGTCCGCTGTCTCCACCCCATGATGCTCCATTGTCTCTGTAGGCGTATTGCCTGTTGCACCCTGATCCTCTTGCTCATGGCAGGATGTGCCATCGATCCTCTCGGCCCCCTCGACAAGGCGCCCGAGCATCAGGCCAAAAAACTGACTGGTTACTCCGGATTTGCCTGGGGAATTTCCACGAGTAGCCTTCAATACGAAGACAAGGCAGTCGCCCCAGGGAACAAGGAATACTTCGTCCGTGACTGGGACCTGCTGGTGAAGGAGGGGAAGGCCCCGGTCGTCGGCAACGCCCTCTACACCTGGAGTGACTTCGACAAGGATCTCTCCGCGCTCAAGAAAATCGGCGTGACCCATTACCGCTTCAGCATCGAATGGGCGCGTGTTGAGCCGCAGCCCGGACATTACAACGAAAAGGCCGTCCAGGGTTACGTACGCATGTGCCGCAAGCTCCGGGAGGCGGGGATCGAGCCTGTCGTGACCCTCTGGCACTTCACCTTCCCCGCTTGGCTGACCGACGCCAAGGATTCCTCCAAGTCCAACTGGCTGCACCCCCTTGCGAGGGAGCGTTGGAATCTCTACGTGAAGAAGGTGGTCGGGGCCACGTCCCCGTATGTGAACTACTATGCCCCCGAGAATGAGCCCAACGGCCAGGTGCTCACCGCCTACATCATCGGGCTGTGGCCTCCCTGCCACACGCTCGACTTCAAGGGATTCAAGGCCGCCACGATCGCCAGCGCCGACATGTTCCGTGATGCGGCAGCCATCATCAAACGCCAGAAACCCTCCGCCAAGGTGCTGAGCGTGGAGGCCCTTCCGTGGTGGAAGCACGGCCCACTGGATCCGGGCGGTCTCATTTACAACACGGTCATGCACTCCAACTTCGACCACCTCGACCGTATCTGGGATGTCTGCGACATCATCGGGTTCAATTACTACTACAGCCAGGTGGCTGGGCCGGTCAGTTTCCTCTCCGAGGGAATGAGGCACGGTCCCAATTTCACCATGATGGGATGGAGCATCGATCCGAAGGCGCTGGGCAAGCAGATCCGCTATGTTGGCAAACGCTACGACAAGCCGATGATGATCACCGAGAACGGCATCGCTACCCAGGATGAGGAGAAACGTCACAAGTATTTGCAGGATCACATCGCCCAGGTTCGCAAGACCATGGAAGAGGGATACGATGTCAGGGGATATTTCGTCTGGTCGCTCGGCGACAACTACGAGTGGCACTACGGCTACGTTCCCAAGTTTGGCCTCTGCACCATGGACCCGAAGACCAAGGAACGTGTGCCCAAGCCGTCGGCGCTCTATTACCGCGATGTCATCCGCGCCTCGCAGGCCGCGGGGCAGGTCGTTCCGGAGCCGTCGAAGTAGGGGGGCGCACTGCCAAGCTGGAAGGAGCGCCCGATTCCATCCATGATTGTGGGAATGAAGGTCGCGGTCTTCAACACCAAGCGTTTCGAGAAGCCCTTTCTCGAGGCTGCCGCGCGTGATACCGGGATCTCCCTGACCTACCTTGAACCGCGTCTGGACGCTTCAACTGCGCCCTTGGCCGCCGGGCATCACGCCGTCTTGATTTTCGTCAATGACGTGGCCGACCGTGCCTCACTTGAGAAGCTCGCCGCCGTGGGCGTGCGTCTCCTGGCCACCCGCAGCGCCGGGTTCAACCAGATCGACCTCGCTGCCGCCCGCGAACACGGCGTCAGCCTGACCTATGTTCCCGAGTATTCGCCCAATGCCGTCGCGGAGTTCACGATCGGCCTGATCCTGACACTGGGCCGCCACATCCACGAGGGACACAACCGCGTGCGCCGCGCCGATTTCAGTCTGGAGGGGCTCTGCGGATTCGAGCTCCGGGACAAGACGGTCGGTGTCTGCGGCACCGGACGCATTGGCACGGAAGTGGTGAAGCTCCTCTCGGGTTTCGGGTGCCGTGTGCTCGCCTACGATGACGCCCCCAGTGAGGAGGTGACGCTTTTGGCCTCCTGTGTCGATTCCAAGGAGGAGCTCTTCCGTTATTCCGATATCCTGACCTTGCACGTTCCCCTGATGCCCTCGACGCATCACCTGATCGATGCGGCAGCCCTCTCGACCATGAAGGACGGGGTCTTCCTGATCAATACGAGCCGCGGCGGTCTCATCGACACGCGTGCGGCCGTCGAGGCTCTCAAGAACCGCAAAATCGGTTTTCTGGCCATCGACGTCTACGAGGAGGAGGCCTCGCTTTTTTTCGAGAACCGTTCCTCGGACATCATTGCCGACGACACCTTCGCGCGGCTCCTGACTTTCCCCAACGTGATCGTCACGGGTCATCAGGCCTTCCTGACGGATCATGCCCTGCGCAACATCGTGGAGACGACCTTCCAAAGCCTGCGTGAGTTCTCAGAGGGGAAGCCGCTCACGTACGCCGTTCCGGCGCCGCCTACGGAATGAGGGTTAGGCTGACCGCTGCGGCCTCCTGCCTGTTGCTCCTGCTGAGCGGGTGCGGCGGGACACGGAACGCTGCGGACCTGACGCTCATTAACGGAGCCGAGCCCGAGACCCTTGATCCCGCCCTCATCACGGGCCAACCCGAGGGGAGAATCGTGAACGCACTCTTTGAGGGGCTTCTGCGTTTCGATCGCTTCGGCCGGAGCGGGCCCGGTGTCGCTTCCTCATGGCAGATCTCCCCCGACGGCCTGACCTACACCTTCCATCTCCGTCCGGAGGCACGCTGGAGCGATGGGAAGCCGGTGACGGCAGATGATTTCCTTGCCTCATGGAGGCGTACCCTCGAACCGGAGACGGCGGCGGCCTATAGCTACCAGCTTTTTCCCGTGAGCGGAGCCGAGGACTTTGCCAATGGGAAGACCTGCGATTTTTTCACCGTCGGGATAAAGGCTCCCGACGACCGGACCCTTGTCGTGCACCTGGCGCATGCCACTCCCTATTTTCTCGAACTCTGCGCTTTGCCTCCGCTCTATCCCGTGAGGACCGATTTGATTGCCGCTTATGGAGACGACTGGGTGAAACCCGGTCGCTTCGTGGGCAACGGGGCCTACAGGTTGGACTCGTGGCGCATCAACGACTCGATCCGGCTCTCAAAAAATCCCTGTTTCTGGGATCGCCAGAATGTCCGCCTTGAGGCGGTGGACGTTCTTCCGATCAGCCAAGCGAATGTTGCCTACAATTTCTATGCCGCCGGACAGGCGGACCTCATCATGGACAAGGGGCTGGCACCTCCCTCCCTCCTGGATGCCCTGAAGCAGCGCCCCGATTTCCATGCCGCTCCCTTCTTCGGTTCCTATTTTCTGCGTTTCAACTGCTCCAAACCCCCGTTCTCCGATTTCCGTGTCCGCAAGGCTTTTTCCATGGCGCTCGACCGGAAGAGGATCACCGACAAGATCACCCGGGCAGGAGAGCAGGACGCCCTGAGCTTCGTTCCTCCGGGGCTTCCCGGATACCGGCCGCCACAGGGACTCCCCGAGAATGCGGCGGAAGCACGCCGCCTGCTCTCCGAGGCGGGATATCCGGATGGCACAGGATTCCCACTCACGACTTATCTTTACAGCGAAGGGGAACTCAACGAAGGAGTGGCTGTGGAACTTCAGTCAATGTGGAGCGAGGTGCTTGGCGTGCATGTCCAGCTCGCTCGTCAGGAATGGAAGGTCTATCTCAACTCGCTCGGATCCCTCGACTTTGGGATCGCACGCTCCAGTTGGGTGGGGGATTACCCGGATCCCAACACCTTCCTCGATCTCTTCCTCTCCGGCGGGGGGAACAACCGAACTGGTTGGGCCGATCCGACCTACGACCGCATGATCACGGCCGCGGCGGGTGAGGAGAATCCCCCGGCACGACTTTCCCTCCTCCGCTCGGCCGAGCAGTATCTGGTGAGGGATCAGGTACCGATCGCGCCGCTTTTCTTTTATGTCGGGATCCAGCTCTACGACGGCGCGAAATTCGGCGGCATCGAGGCGAATGTCCTCGACGAGCATCCGATTCGGGAGATCTTCCGAAAGAATCCATGACACGACGCTTTTCCACCCATGGCTGCACCGCCTTGGTGACCGGAGCCACCTCAGGACTCGGCGCCGAGTTTGCCCGCCAACTTGCCCCGAGAGCCCGCCAGCTCATTCTTGTTGGGCGCCGCAAGGAGCGCCTGGAATCCCTTGCGGAATCGCTCCGGAAGGATTTTCCCTCCCTTGCCGTCGATTTGATTGCCGCCGATCTGGCCATTCCGGAGGAGAGAGAGCGTCTCGCTTCCTATATCGTCCGCTCGGAGATCCCGCTCAACCTGCTCATCAATAACGCCGGGTTGGGGGATCTCGGTCCCTTTGACACCGCGGAATGGTCTCGTCTGGAGCCGATGCTCTCGGTCAATGTCGCCGCGCTCACACACCTGACCCATCTCCTGCTTCCGATGCTCCGGACACGCAATCCCTCGGCGGTCCTAAATGTCAGCTCCATCGCGGGATTCTTTCCCCTGCCCGAAATGGCCGTCTATGCGGCGACCAAGGCCTACGTCACCAGTTTCAGTGAGGCGCTCCGCATGGAACTTGCCCCGCAAGGAGTGGTGGTGACGGTTCTCTGCCCGGGCCCCGTGCCGACGGAGTTCTTCGAGGTGGCAAGCCGCGAGGGACAACCGATCCGCGCGATGGACCGCTCCCATCCGGCGTTTGCGGCGACGCCGAAGTTGGTCGTACGCGAGGCCCTTGCCGGACTGGAGCGCAACCGGCCCGGAGTCATTCCGAACGCCCTGTTGGCCGCCGTCGTGAGGACCGTGCGCCTACTGCCCTTCCCGGTGATCCGCGAGGCCATCCGCATGGGCGCGGGACCGAAGAAGCCGACAACTGAGTAATCGGTTTCCTA
>Ga0208105_1000150_pt1 | contig 28105 bp, 32 predicted proteins | sample CryBogCBE16Jul07_FD_184574 | JGI IMG/M metagenome (GOLD analysis project Ga0208105, IMG submission 184574) | Freshwater microbial communities from Crystal Bog, Wisconsin, USA - CBE16Jul07 (SPAdes) | ecosystem: Environmental > Aquatic > Freshwater > Lake | place: Crystal Bog, Wisconsin, USA... | reverse complement strand
CTGGGTTTAATGACGTATCGACGTAATCAAGACTACTCCACTGAAATCTCGATCTGGACAGATAATGTAAAAAAAGCCCCAGAAAACCCACGTGGATATATGAGTCTTGGATCGGCGTATTTCACAGAGGGTCAATATACGTCAGCTATAGAGGCACACAAAAAGGCCATTGCGTTATATCCAGACTTTTTTATTGCATATTACAATTTAGGGCTTGCCGCAACAGAAGCGAAACAAACCGAGCTTGCAGTGGATGCTTATCAAAATGCAATCCGTATTCGCCCTGATTTTTTGGAAGCACATATAAATTTGGGAATTATCTATGCTGTGGCCCAGGAATTTAAAAGCGCGACACATGAATTTAAAAAAGCGTTGTCCATATCCCCCAACAACCAAAGCGCTTTGAAAAATTTACAAATTGTTTTAAATTCCGAAGCAATAAATCTTTTTAATATACAAGGTAATAAAACCGGAGCCATCGAAAAATTCAAAGAGGTTCTTTCGCTGAACCCTAACAACGAAGATGCTAAAAATAATTTGTTTATTTTAGAGGGGCATAAATTGAAATAGCTTCGGTACGACTGGCGGAAGCAGTGGGATTCGAACCCACGATACCTTTTAAGGTATGCCGGTTTAGTAGACCGGTGCCTTCAACCTCTCGGCCATGCTTCCTGTATTTCCTTTTATTTCAATTAATTAAGCCTGATGAATATAGTGCTATAAAATTGTCAAAGCTTAGTTAATATATTCAAAATGATAGTGAACATGTCTCCTCGTTCCAACACTTTCATCAAATACTGGATATACTGAAGCATTAAGAGGTAAAATATAATAAAAATAGTAGTGGTATTGGTTAACATTTTAATATAAATCTATAAGGAAAGCCATGACAAGTTCAATTATGATTGACAAGCACGTTCCAATTCCAGCCCTTCGCTCAACGCACAAATATCCTTATGATGCAATGGAAGTCGGTGATAGTTTTTTTGTTGGCAGTGCTAGCCTGGGTACAATGCGCGCATCTTGCCGAACTTATAGTGATAAGCTTAAAAGAAAATTTACTCCAAGGCAGGAGGGTGATGGAGTAAGAGTCTGGCGAGTTGAATAGTAGTATTTGTCGACTTTCTCTAAATGCTAACTGTTATAGTTTACAGAAACTTGATTTATCTGAGCAATCGAAAAACTATAGTCTTGCGGGGGGAGATATGGGATATTCTGCCTTTATCTTGGAGTTGTAACCATAGATTCCCCTTTAAGATGTAGCGGTATGTGTTAAAAAATACAATAATTATTACCGCTTAGTGAACGTTTATAGTCTGCGCCTGAACGATCAGTTAATGACCTTGCAAGATTAACAGAGGAATTACAATACCCAGCAGTGCTGGATTCCGTTGTACTACTCGATGGTAGTTATTTCCGAATTGCACCCTGGGTTGACGCACTTGTGTAGAGTCGTGATTAAGAGAGATTTACCTGCCTCCAGGCGCAATCATTTAATCGCCCGGTTTATTCGTGCAGTCAACCGTTGCACGCAATAATAAATTGTTTTCCTGAGGGTTGGCAGGGTAGAAAGAGTCTTTAACCAGACAGCCCGATACGATTTCTATCGCTTTGATCTGTCGTGCTTTTTGTTTGTCCAAGTCAGTTGAAAACACACCCCCCTGTTTTCCGCCAAACGCCTCCCATAGATTATTATTGATCAGTAATACGCTGATTTCTCGCTTATCCAGTACCACCACATTCTTTTGAACATCTCGATGATAGTAGACTGCACTGCTCTGACAACTAGCCAGCAGCCCTGCAACAACAAGCATTGACAAAAATTTCATTACCCAATCCTCGACGCTGATTAATCAGCAGTACTTTGATATACGATTCAATATTAACCCAGCACAGCCAAACAGACTGTGTCATACAACACTGACAATCCATACAATAACGAGGCACTCATCATGACAGAAGGCGTAATGCATATCCCATCCCTTAAAGGTCAGGTTTCCGAGGCAGAATGGCAGGCACGGGTAGATCTGGCAGCCTGTTACCGCTTAGTCGATATCTACGGCATGGCCGACATGATTGCAAACCATATTTCAGCACGAGTGCCCGGCGAAGAAGGTACGTACCTGATCAATCCCTACGGTATGATGTACGAAGAAATCAATGCTTCCTGCCTGCTGAAAGTTGATCACCACGGCAATATCCTGACCAAGCCTGACTTTGGTTCGCTGAATTATGGACTAAACAAAGCGGGCGCTGTAATTCATAGCGCAGTCCATCACGCGCGCCCTGATGTCGGCTGCGTGATTCATACGCATAGCTGGGCTTCGATGGCCGTGTCGTCCCTCGCATGTGGACTGTTGCCCCTGAACCAGACTGCCATGCGCTTCCTGAAGATTAGTTACCACGACTATCAGGGGGTTGTGCTTGATGAAGCCGAGCAAGAGTCTCTTGTAAAGGACCTTGGCACAAGTGAAGCCATGATCTTGCGTAACCATGGTGCACTGACTGTGGGTCGCACGATTGGGGAAGCATTCAACTGGATGCATCGACTGGAGCTGTCGTGCCGTGCGCAGATTGCCGCCATGTCATGCAATAGTCCTCTGGCGGCGGTTGCTCCGAAAGTTCTCGAAGAAACCTGGAATAACTATCAGCCTGGTACCCGTCGTCCGTATGGTGTCATGGAATGGCCGGCGCTCTTGCGAAAGCTGGATCGCTTGGATCTTTCATACAAAAACTAAAATACCCGGATTAGCAAGGATCGGGATGCTCAGGACCCGTATGTGTGCTCTCGATGCGAATATGTGCTGTCAAACCTCCTTGCCGATCCCTGTCCCAGCCTGCACCATGCGTGCCATTTTTTGATCATCTTCATTTAAAGCTTGTTGCGCCAGACCGTTTGCGACGCCTTCTTTGTCACGCGCATGGCGGTTCTGGCTAACTTTCCATTTTGCTTCTATGCGGGTGACAGTAAAGCCTACCGCCACAATGGCACTCAGCATTTTTTCAATGAATTCGGGTGGCGCATCGGCCACGCGCCAGGGTGCTGGACGCATACTTTCCATGGAATTGGTCAGGTGCTCGACCACCAGACGTTTGATCTGCTCATCCTCGGAGGCGACAAGCTTGCCGTAGACATGCACCATTGCATAGTTGTAAGTCGGTACGACCAGATGGTTTTCCTGTTTGGAGGGGTACCAGTTCGGTGTGATGTACGCGCTTGGCCCCTGAAAAATCAGCAACGACTCGGCATCAGGCGAGATTGTTTCCCATACCGGATTCATTTTCGCGACATGACCGATCAGCCTTGATCCGATCGTAATCTGACCCTCAAGTAAAAAGGGAATGTGATTCGCAACGATTTCACCCGCATGTTGAGTGACCAGTGCTGCCAAAGGAAAATTTTGGATGAGCTCGGTAATCGCAGCCGCATCGTGTTGTTCAAAATGTTTGGGGTTGTACATCGCGCACTCCGGTCGCCAATTCTGAGCAGATAAGTTTATGCCATAAGTCTGCTGAGTGGTGAGCCTGTTGGCGTGTTTAGTGCGTGACATGACTCAGCGCCCGGGGGTAAGCTACTAGTTACATGACACAGCAGAATTTTCACAAAGGGATGATTAAAAAATGCCAGACTTAAACGCTACGCCACCACTTGGTTTATTTGATGCCAGTCGTGCGATTCAGTCCGGCAAGCTCTCTGCTGCTGAGTATCTGAGCCAGTGCGCCGCGCGTGCGGACGCGCGTGAGCCGTCCTTGCATGCTTTTGTTTCGCGCAAGCCACTAGAAACATTGCTCGCAGCGTTGCACTTAGCAGAGGGACCGCTATCCGGCATACCGGTTGGGGTAAAAGATTTGGTTGCCACTAAGGATCTGCCGACGACGAATGGTTCCGCAATTTATGTCGATCAGATGCTGTCGCATGACGCACCGATTGTGACGCGTATTCGTGCCCTGGGCGGTGCGATCTTTGGCAAAACCGTGACCACCGAATTTGCCTGGCGTGGTCCGGGACCGACGGTCAATCCTTCTAATGCTTTGTATACGCCAGGTGGTTCTTCAAGTGGTTCTGCGGCAGCGGTGGGTGCTGGTATTTTGCCACTGGCACTTGGTACGCAAACAGTTGGATCGGTGATTCGTCCGGCGGCCTATTGCGGAATCGTTGGATTTAAAGCCAGCTTTGGCGCTGTTCCCCGAGAGGATGTCTTTCCCTTTGCATCTTCACTGGACCACGTTGGTTTCCTGACCCGCTCAGTGGACGATGCCGCTTTTGCTTTTAATTTATTACGCAACAAGTCTTGCGATGAGCATGACAGCATCGTGTTGCCTGCCGTTGCGATGGATGAAGAAACAGGCGTTGCGCCCAGTGCCCCGCCAAGACTCGCCATGCTTAACACGCCGTTTGATGACAGGCTGACTCAAGAGCAAAAGCAAGCAATGGCGCAGGCGATTGAAAAGCTCCGCGCATCGGGTGCGATTGTTGAAGAGTTTTCTTTGCCTGAAATTTATTGGACCGGGATCGACGCGATGTTTTGTTTGCTCGAGTCTGAAGGCGGTGCTGTGCACGATGAGCACGTCAAGCTCTTTCCGGAACGTGTGACACAACACATTACAGAGCTCGTCAGAAATGGCAAATTGCGTGGCGCGGTGGAATATTTACACGCACGTAATTTACAGAAAAAATTACGTCATGCGTTCACTTCTGCAATTGAAAAATATGATGCGGTACTCACCGTCCCTGCAACAGGCGCCGCCCCTGAGGGCCTGAGCTCAACAGGGGACCCTATTTTCTGTGCATTATGGAGTTTTCTGGGCGTACCCGCACTGACCTTGCCTATTGCAAAAAATGTGCAAGGCCTCTCACTTGGTTTGCAACTTGTCGCACCCTATAAACAGGATGCGACATTGCTGCATATCGGCAAATGGAGTGAGACGCGTCTTTAAGTTTTTAAAGCCGCTCGCTCACCGAATCACCATAGGGCGACATGATCTCGGTACAGCCCATATTCATGTCGCCGTCCCGCATGACGCCCGCGGGACAGGCAAAGGCATAGGGATAGGGATTGCGGCGTGCAATGGCCACTGGCATGACCTGACCGAGTGCTTCCATGATCTCTGCCGGGAGCGTGCGGTCAGCAATTACTTTTGCACCACCACTTACATCGATACGGGGTTGATGAAACGCTTGTTCAAGCGTTAAGCCATGATCCATGATGAAGGAACTCAGTTGCATGACGGAGCCGAGGATCTTGCGCCCACCCGAGGCGCCAATTGCAAAGAATCGACCCATATCATCCTGTCCAATCACAGGGCAGTAATTTGCCAGGCAGCGTTTGTTGGGGGCGAGCGAGTTGGGTTTGCCTGGCTCAGGATCAAACCACATGATGCCGTTATTCAGTAGTAAGCCTGTTGAGGGTGAGACGACCCGTGAGCCAAATATGGAAAGCAGGGTTTGCGTGACAGAACACATATTGCCATGTCGGTCCACTACGCTGAAGTGCGTCGTGCAGCCCGGAGCTTTGGGGGATTCGTGATCGCCCATATTTTCAAAACGCAATTTGAACGCCGCATCGAGTGCCCGGGCATAGCCGGCATAGGTTGCTGCACCGGGTATGCCTTTTGCTGGCGTGAACTCTTTCTCAAGCAATTCAAGCGCACGCGCATAGGTTGGCCCGCCGGTCAAACCCGGCGTGGCAAACACCCGACCGTCGCGATAGGAGATTGTCAGAGGATCAACCATCTCGGCCTGATAGGTGGCCAGATCTTCGAGAGATAAGCTGCCCCCCTTGGCGCGAACGTCACGCACCAGCACCTGTGCGACATCGCCTTTGTAAAAAGTTTCAGCGCCCTGGGATGCGATTTGCTCAAGTGTGCGTGCGAATGCTTTTTGATTCAGGTGACGATCATTCAGTGCTGTCCAGTCACCAGCGATCGGCCATTGGCCATCCTCAAGAAACAAGGCGGCACAATCCGGATCTTTTGCTAGGACACGTGCGTTCGCACCGATGACTAGCGAGGTGTACCAGTCGACGATTAAACCTTCGCTGGCGAGCTTTGCCGCAGGTGTGACCAACTCATGCCAGGGCATTTTTCCAAAATGTTTATGCGCCAGATCCATGCCCGATACGACACCGGGTACGGCCACCGCGGTCGCCCCCATGACGTTGCGATCCTCCACCACTGCGGGCCAGGGAAACAAGTCTGAAGATTTACCGGAGCCGCTCAAAGGATAGTCATCAGGATTGAGTTCGCGTGGTGAGCGACAGCCAAAATTAATCACGTGCGCACGCGTTTCATTTGCTCGCCACAGTACCATGGCACCCCCTGCAGCAGGGCCACTCATCCAGGGCTCAACGACCCCCAGCGCAAACGACGTCGCGATCGCTGCATCGACAGCGTCTCCCCCCGCCTCGAGTACCGCGGCGCCAACTTCGGCGGCACGCCGGTGCTGAGCGGAGACGACGCCGCCTTTTGTGACGATCACTTCTTTGCGTGTGGATTGTGAGTTGGAAAAGTTATCGATCATGAAATCTCTCGGTATGTGGGACTGAGTTGATTATTATGAGGGTGTAAGCAGCGTTGAACCGCGCAGCACATATACATCAGGCGTGTGTTTTTGCGTAGCGCACAATATCCGCATGCGTGGCGAACCAGACACCTGGCAGGCTGCGCATATGACGGATCAGCTCTTCGAGAATCCAGAGTCTTGAGCGATAGCCGATGATATGAGGATGCATGGTGAGTTGAAACAAACCACCTTCGGCAAAAGCCGCGTCAAACTCACGTTTGAAAATATCAAATACCGCGGTGGGAGCGGTGTGTGGCCGTAGCCCAGAGAATCTGTTCATATTGAAATAGACCGCATCATCGCGTATCCATTCGACGGGCAACTCAATCACTCCGGTATTCTCGCCATTAAGCATTAGCTCATAGCAGTCGACATCGGCCATTAAGGACGAGTCATATATCAGTCCGAGTTCTTTGGTGAGACGCAAGGTGTTGGGGCTGAAATCCCAGGAGGGTGTGCGCATCCCGACAGGCCGTACGCCCGTGATTTTTTCCAGCGCATCGGAGCTGCGCTGCATTAAATCGCGTTCGGCCTCGATCGGGAGAACGGAATTGCGTTCATGGATCCAGCCATGAATGCCAATCTCGTGACCCTCGGCAATAATTCGACGCTGCTCCTCAGGGTAGAGGAGCGCAGTGACGGCCGGTACAAAAAAGCTCGCAGGCACATCATTTTTAGCGAGTAAATCCAGGATGCGCGGTACGCCCTGACGGTTACCGTACTGACCTTGCGACAATTTGCCAGGGGACTCGCCACCTTCGCGTAACTCGTTAGTTTCATGATCAGAATCAAAAGAGATGGCGACTGCGCAACGCGCACCCTCGGGCCAGAGTCTTGGTTTGAGTGTGCGTCCTGCCCTGACGCGATTAACGATCCCGCGCCACTGTTCTTCAGGCCATTGCCAGGGTTCGATTTCAGAAATGGTCATTTTTTATTCTCAGTATCAGGAGTAGTCGGGCCGACTTTGCGTGCAATGTCTTGCGCAGCAGTCGCTTCTTTTGCGACAAACTGAGCGAATTCTGCGGGAGGCATCCCAACGCCCTCCAGGCCCAGGGTATCGAATTGCTTCATGACGTCAGGATCTTGAATGGCTTTGACGATATCGTTCTGTACACGGTTAACGATTGAGGCAGGCACTGCTGCAGGCATCCACAAGCCAAACCAGTTAACGACGTTAAAACCGCTGAGTCCAAGCTCTTGAAGCGTAGGGACGTCAGGCATCCCTTTCCAGCGCTTGGCTCCTGTGAGTGCGAGCACGCGCAGCTTGCCGCTCTGGACATGCTGAAGAGCGATCTGCGTGCCGACAAAAAACATGTCGATGCGTCCGGCGATGACATCGTTGGTTGCCTCGGCGACACCTTTATATGGCACAGCCAGAATGTCTGTGCCCGTCATTGTTTTCATGACTTCGGCAGGAATATGACTGGCCGTTCCCAACCCCGCGTGCGCATAATTAAGCTTGCCTGGATTTTTTTTCGCGCGAGCGATGAGTTCCTGAAAAGTTTTATCAGGCGAGTCAGCTGGGACAACGAGCGCTTGACCAAAGTTTTGTGCGACCAGTGAAACATGCGTGAAATCTTTCACTGCGTCATAGGTGACGTTGTCATTGAAAGGCGGGATGTTAGTGTGTGAGGCTGTCGTAAAGAGCCAGGTGTAGCCATCGGGTGCAAGCTTGGCAACATAGGCCGTACCCACTAAGCCGCCTGCACCCAGACGATTTTCAATAATGATGGTTTGCCCAAGCGAGGCCGTCAGTTTTGGTGCGATTGCCCGCATCAGCAAGTCTGGTGGTCCGCCGGCAGGAGAGGGAACGATCACGCGAATTGGTTTGCTCGGGTAACCCGGGTCGGTGAGCGCAGTCGTCTGCGCCATCACGTTATAGGATAGCGTCAGCGCGACCAGGGAGAATATCGTGCAATCTGACAGCCTCCGCACGAAACGATTAAACCAAGTATGTTTTTCAATGCACATAATCGAAACCCTCCAGCGGGCTTAAGAGAGTTTGACGGTGGTGTGCGCTGTAGAAGAATGAATGATGGCTTCGAGAACTGCTGCGTTACGCACCGCATCGCCGTCTGGCGTCACAATGGCCTCACGGTTGCTGATGCAGGAAGCAAAATGTTCAAGCTCTGCACGCTCAGTACTCACTGCGGGAAAGCTAGTTGTGACGGGGCGCTGCTTATTCGTGACGTTGCTGCGATCAATCATGCAGGTGGTCAGATCCCAGGTATTTAAATGCTCAACATCACCGACCTGCACCCAGCCGTTTGAACCAAACACCTGCATGCGCCACGTCTCTGCGGTTGCAATCACGGTGCCCAGATATCCGGTTGAGCCACCGGTGAAATGCAGCAGCATGGAGGTCGTGTCATCTGAGCCAAAGTCTTGAGCGATACGCAGGCTTTGTGCCGTCACCTGATCAATCGGACCCGCCAGATACATCATGGCATCTATTACATGCACGCCTCGTCCTGTCATGCCGCCAGCAGGGGATTCGTCGCCCGCATGACGCCAGTGACCTTTTGGAAATCGATAAGCGCTCGGACCGCAAAAATTACCCTCAATATGCATGACCTTGCCCAAGCGACCATCGTCGATCATGCGGCGGATTTCCTGCAGCGCAGGCTGAAAGCGCCAGTTGTAGCCGACTCCCAGCACGATGTTGTGTTCGGCTGCCGCATCGGCAGCGCGCCTGGCACTGACGCTATCGAGTCCAAGAGGTTTTTCACAGAAAACATGTTTTCCCGCTTTCGCTGCAGCAACGATCTGATCCGTATGCATTGAGTGTGGCGTTGCAAGTACGACGGCATCAATCGCTGGATCAGCGAGCAAGGCTTCGTAGCTGTCTCCCATTTTTATATTGTGAAGCTGTGCGAATTCTACAGCTTTTGCAGGCGTGCGCGTTGCCCCTGCAACAAACTGAATGCCAGTGCTCACACCTTGAACGCTTTTAACCAGATTCTGGCCCCAGTGGCCCATTCCAACGATTGCTGCCTTGATCATGATTGCTGCGCTTCCTGTAACGATTATTCTGTTAGTTGACCGGTCGATTATGAGAGAAAGAATGACTGCTGGCAACAGCGCTAACGCAGTGTCTCAAACCATTTAAGAACAGTGTGTGTGAAGCCCTCCTTGCGGGAAAGAGGGAAAAAATGCCCGCCATGATTAAAAATTTGCAGCGCTGAGCCAGGCACCGCGGCTGCCAGCTCCTCCTGCAGAAAGCTCGGGATCATCAGGTCATCGCGTGCACCGAGAATCAGGCAAGGCATTGTTAAGCGGTTAAGTTCATCTTTACGGTCAAATTTCATCAGCGCATCAATTCTTTCCTGAAGGATTTGCTGAGCGGGTGCTTCGACTGGCGCACCTGCTAGTGCTGATTCATAGATCGCCCAATTTGCATTTAGCCAGGCCGATTCATAAGAAAGAAACGCGGCGGATGATGCGTATTCCAGAGGGTTACTGCGCAACAAACCGCGTCGCAACTTGAATAGCTCTTGCATGTAGCGATTCGGGCGTGCCCATGTACCGCTTAGTACCAGCGCTGTTACGCGCTCGGGATGTGAGAGCGCCATGGTTTGTGCAATACAGCCCCCGGTTGAGTGTCCGATGACTTTCACTTTTTGTACGCCACAGGCATCGAGTACGGCAATGCAATCAGCAGCGAGCTGGTCAATCGTGCAGGCGGCCTGGCCGCGTGAACTGGCCGCTATACCGCGCTGATCGAGCGAAATGGTCTGATGTTTTGAAGCAAACGCTGCAATGCAAGGATTCCAGAAACTGGCAGTTCCACCCAGTCCACTGATACAGAGCAGCGCGTCTCCCGTTCCTTGCTCTGTGACAGCTATATTGGCGCCATCGGGCAAGGCAACTGAAAATTGCTTTGTTCCGGTATCGGGAACAGACATCGCAGTACTCCTTAAAATAAGCCTGCTTGGTTTTGGCATAAGCCAATATACTGTAGTGACCCATTCATCCATAGTGATTCATACATGACCGACGACTATCAGATCATCGTCCCGCAGTCATTTATTGCCTTGTTCGTAGAGCCAGGACGCACCAAGCCTAGCGCAAAAAAGGAGCATATTTATGAGCGCTATGATTTTTGCGAGGACCTGGCCAGCATGCTGACCGAACCCGCGGGTAACAAGTTGTGGGAATTGGGAATCACAGAGGCTGATGTGCTGGAGCGTATGCATCAGGGGCTCACGACAACCGATGTGGGAGTCAATGCCGCTGAAGCCGGTTGGGTGATACACCGGCTGGCGGAACTGATGAACTGGACTGAGCGCTAAGTGATCCGATAAGAGCGCTAAGTTATCCGGGAATTCAATTACTTTTCTTCAGTAAAAAATTTAGTCCCTGCCATGAACTGATTTGGTTTCATGAACATTGAGATAAACAGCGCACCATTCGGTGCGTGTGCGACATGGCGATTACCGCCTGGTCGCCAGACATAGTTACCTGCGGTGCAGGCACCTTGATCATCCTCAAGACTACCTTCGAGCATGTATGTTTGCTCGACGGCCGTATGAATATGATCCGGAACGACAGCGCCGGGCGCCATTTTGAACAGGATCGTGGACATGCCTGTTTCGGGATCCGTATATAGAATTTTTGTCTGTATGCCTTCGAATGGCGATGGTGCCCACGGCATCTCTGCGATGTTGACGTAACGCGCATCGAGTGCGGCAAGGCTTTCATGGGCTTTCATATTAGGGGTGCCTGCGGGCATAGTTGTTCTCCATTTTTAATTTGTTTTTAGTCAATCTACTGTGCGCGCAGACCTCCGCCTGCACTGCGTGGTGTTGAGTAGGAACTGGTCGTGCTGTCTGTGGGAGTTTCTTTTGCCGATGACGCTGATGTGTTGCCATAGGCACTGCTGTAGCCGCCATACGTGCCTGTCGCGCCGTTAGTTGACCCTGTGCTGGCTGAGCCGCCCGAGTAGCCACCATAGGTGCTTGCTGGAGAGCCTGCCGAGCTTGAAACGGATTCAGTTGAGCCGTACCCGCTGCCGGTTTCTGCTGCACCGCTACCGACTTGCCAGCCACTGCCAAAACTACCAGAGTTTGTTTTCAGGCCCTGTGCCTGCGCAGATATGCTCACCCCTAATAACAGCGTACAGGTCAGTGTGGTGAGCGATCGTATCGTACGCGTTAAGTGTGTCAAGGTCATTCTCCGGGATTGACCACAAATTCTACTCCCGTGCCCTGCATATGGATAGAACTACATACTCAGAATGATTTATGATGAAACGAAACAACTTATTTAACTATGGCGGAGACCTGACACATGGCACTGATTAACTACATTACACAAATTCAGCTCGATTTTGGTGCTGTAGCACTTGTTCAGTCTGAATGCGAACGCCTGGGTCTTGAGCGCCCGCTGATAGTGACCGACGCCGGTGTGCGCGCGGCAGGCCTGATAGAGCGTGTGCTTGCACATCTTAAAAATAAAGAGGACGTGGGTATCTATGATCAAACGCCACCCAATCCGCACGAAGCCGCTGTGCTGGACGCCCTAGCACTTTACCGCAAGGGTAACTATGATGGTTTGATCGCCGTTGGCGGTGGCTCCGCGATGGATCTTGCCAAAGCAGTCGCAGTGATGGCCACGCACGCAGGTGAGCTCAAGAGTTTCGCTGCTGTCGAGGGCGGGGTTGGACGCATTACGGCAGCTACCGCACCCGTGATCGCGATACCCACTACCTCGGGCACAGGCAGTGAAGTCGGGCGCGGTGCCATGCTGATTCTGGCTGACGGACGTAAGGTCGGTATCTTGTCGCCGTTTATTGTCCCAAAAGTTGCTATTTGTGATCCAGAGCTAACCTTTGATTTGCCGGCCATGCTGACCGCAGCTACGGGAATGGATGCAATCACACACTGTTTTGAAACATTCATGTCCCCGGCCTTGAATTTCCCCGCTGAGGGTATTGCGCTAGACGGCTTATGGCGCGGTTGGGCGCATATCGAACGCGCGACAAAAACCCCGCATGACCGCGAGGCGCGTTTGCATATGATGAGTGCCTCGACACAGGGCGCGATGGCTTTTCAAAAAGGCCTGGGTGCCGTGCACAGCCTGAGCCATGCGCTCGGGGGAATGAATCCACGCCTGCATCACGGCACCCTGAACGCGATGTTCCTGCCAGCCGTCATTACGTTCAATGCAAGTGTTGAGTCGATGCAGAAAGCTAAAAAGCTGGAGCGCCTGGCGCAGACAATCGGCGTTGCGCAGGCGAGTGAGGTGGCTCCTGCCGTGAAAGCCTTGAACCAGCGATTAGGCTTACCCTCGGGACTCGCGGCGATGGGTGTGACAGAAGACATGTTCTCCAAAGCGATTGAGTCGGCTATGAAAGATCATTGCCATTTCACGAACCCACGGATCGCAACAGCAGAAGAATACGCAGTGCTACTGCGTCAATCGATGTAAGAAAGGATGTCAGTCAGGATGTAAGTCTCGCACCCGGGGCTTACATCCTGACTGACAGGGTTTTGATGACGACAGAGTTTTAAATTACTGACTGAGCCCCAAACGCTGCTCCATCCATGACCCCATCAGATCCGCAATCTGGATGCTGTTGTTGTCCTGCATGAGCATGTGTGAGTTTCCTTTGATACCAATCTCGGGCAGCAGTAACAGCTCGGCACGACCGCCGGCCGCATTGGTTTTTGCCACAAACTCCCTGCATGCTTTCAAGCGTGGCGCCCAGCGTGGTGAAAGCTCCACATAGTCACCAAACAGCACCATGATAGGCATCTTGATGTAGGGTTTTAAATCGCCATTTGCCGCCGGGCACGCACCTGGCTCGATGGAAACGATCGCGGAGATCCCCTCGGTATTGAGGGCAGCAGTTTGGAACGGATAAATCCCCGACTGTGAGTGACTCATCAAAACAGTTTTCTTGAGTTTTTTAGAGAGCTCGGACAGGGCAACCGTTGTTGGGTTGGGCGTAGGCATTGCATTGAGCCAGTCAGGCACCATCTGCTGCCACAAACCATTTTGAGCGGCTAATGGGAATTGCATACCGTCATATGCTTGGGGAAACTCAGGCCCAAAACGGAAAATCGTCCAGGCAGACTCATGACTTGCCGCAAACACAACAGGCAATTTATCGATGGGTTCACTGCCTAGTTTCGCAGCATTCATCGCTGTGGCGTTGACCGCTGAACGACCTCGTCCTGACTGATCGATGACAAAGGTTGGATAACCGCGACGAACAAAATATTCATCCCAGCCCATCCGGCCGTCTGGCGTTGTTTCCCAGGTTTTACCTGTCAGGCAACAGCCATGGATCAACACCAGGGCAATGTCTTTCGCTGCGGGCGGAGCCTGAAATCTTGTATACATTTGGTCGACGGTAACCGTGCCTGATTTTGCATAGGCTGGTAATGTCGATAAGGTATCGGACTGGATGTCACGACCACCGATAAAAAAACTGCCTTGCTTATCAATGACTAGAGGTGCTGTGAGTGCTTTCTGGTTGAGCGCTACGTTTTTAATCGCCGGGATTGTATTTTGAGCGCTTGCTGCGGTGACCCAGAGCACGGTCAATGCGAGTGCGGTACTAATTTTCTTTGCTTGGGATACAAATTTATACATATGTGTCTCCTACTGAGTAGAAGACACACTGTACGCCAATTCATTAAGCTTTGTGCTCTGCCCGATAGCCAGCGAGACCATCGGTAATTTCTTTATGGGCGTCAGCAATATCGCCCCAGCCCAGTACCTTGACCCACTTGCCTGGCTCAAGATCTTTGTAGTGCTCGAAGAAATGCTGAATCTGTTTGAGTGTGAGCTCCGATACATCTGCCAGCGTTTTGATATGGCTGTAGAGCGGCAGGAGTTTGTCGACCGGCACGGCGAGCAGTTTTGCGTCCTCGCCACCTTCGTCGGACATCTTGAGCATCCCAAGTGCGCGGCAACGTACAACCGCACCAGGAATGATTGGGAATGGAGTCATGACCAAAACGTCTACTGGGTCACCATCACCAGCAATCGTTTGGGGAATATAGCCATAGTTGCATGGGTAGTGCATGGCTGTACCCATAAAACGATCTACAAACAGGGCACCAGATTCTTTATCGACTTCGTATTTGATCGGATCGGCGTTTGCTGAAATTTCGATGACAACGTTGAAATCATCAGGAAGGTTTTTGCCCGGTGGGACGTTTGAGAGACTCATGCTTGCTCCAAATGCTTGAAATAACTAGTGAATTCTTTGATTTTAACAAATAAACCCTTACGCACTCATGACAATTCAGTATGGGATGGTTGATAAAATGGTTTAATCACAAAAGGTGGTGTCCAGTAAATTTATCAAGTGGTTTATTTTCAATCGTTTGAATGTTATGAATAGTTTGGATAGGTTGTAGAATGAAAAATTCAATCAATGGTTCTTTAAGCAGCGAGCAGCGTTATAACGCCGTTCTTCGAGTGTTGCACTGGTTAGTATTTTTGGCTGTTGTCATGGCCGTTGTGACGATCGAGCTTCATGAAACGTATCCAAAGGGTACGCCAGGCCGTTTGTTTTTTCGCACGACGCACTTTGTTGCAGGCTTTTCGGTTCTGGTCTTGATGACAATACGATTGCTGGCGCGTAGTTTAGTCAAAGCCCCTGCTCCCGTGCCGGGCGCACCCTGGATGCAGAAAAGCGCCCATCTGATCCACTACGCTTTATATGCTTTGATGCTCGCTATGCCTATATTTGGCATCGCATCGGTATTACTGGCCGGCATACCAGTCGATATCTATGGTTTTGTGCTGGTTCCGCCCTTCGAAATGGATCGCGCGCTTTCGCTTTCACTAAAAAATATCCATGAGACGGGGGCAACGTTTGTTTATATCCTCGTCGGTTTACATGCAGCAGCTGCGCTTTGGCATCAGTTTGTGCTGAAAGACAATATTTTTAAACGTATTCTCTAGGTCACTTGTTGCCGGATGAAAACCCGGGTTTGTTAGCTGATTTTGCAACACAGCAATGTTCCTTTACAATGTCGCCTGTCTGAATGATCTGCAAGATAGTCAGTTAACAATAAATATCCTGCATGCGAGCTTCATAAGAGCGATTTTCATTCATACCCAGCCCTCTTAGCACAGTGGTAGTGCAGCGGTTTTGTAAACCGAAGGTCGGGAGTTCAAATCTCTCAGAGGGCACCACATACAAATAAAAAAGCCTGCTTATTTTTAAGCAGGCTTTTTTGTCTTGAGGCTGTGTGCGACAGGGCGGTCACGGTGTTTGAATTATTACAGCGCCTCTCACATTTGAGTGTTATAGACATTTGAGTGTTATCGCCTTCGCTCAACACTGGATGAGCCTAATCCTACGCAGGTGTTTTATTTAACGATTGTGAGCTTAGGACGCTTTGGATCCGGCTCAGTTGGTTTATCAGATGGTGCAGAGACATCTGGGGTGGCTTGCCTGGTTTGCTTTTGCTGAGGGCCTCCACCAAAGCCCGAGGTTGCCGTGTTGTTAGCGGCGCCATTTAGCTCGACCTCAAAACCCATACCTGCCCCGGTTTCGCGGGCAAAGATCGCGGTCACTGTGCCAATAGGAATATAGAGGTTTTCAGTGACGCCGCTAAAACGCGCCTGGAATTCAATAGCGTCGTTACCGATCACGAGCCGGTTGGTTGCCAGCGTCCCGATATTCAGTGTAATTTGACCATCACGGATATGGGCCGTTGGAACCATTGTGTTGGCATCGACTTGAACAGCGATCTGGGGCGTGTAGCCGTTATCCGTACACCATTCGTGCAAAGCACGAATCATGTACGGTTTGGTGGAGGTTTCAGCCATGATTTCTGATGATCCGTGTGGATAGGAATAAGCGCATCAGATTAACGGCGCATGACCTTTTCTGAAGGCGTCAGCGCTTCGATATAGGCGGGACGTGAAAAAATACGTTCGCCATATTTCTGGATCGGGGCTGCTGTTTTAGGTAACTCGATGCCGTAGTGATCAAGGCGCCACAGTAAAGGGGCCATGGCAACGTCGAGCATTGAGAACTCTTCGCCCAGCATGTATTTGTTTTTCAACAACAGAGGCGCGAGTTGTGACAGACGGTCACGAACGGCTGCACGTGCTGTATCCAGACGTTTTTCATCATGGCGAGCAGCACGGTCTTCGAGTGCTGCTACGTGAATGAATAACTCTTTCTCGAAGTTATACAAAAACAGTCGCGTGCGTGCACGCATGACTGGATCAGCGGGCATTAACTGCGGATGAGGAAAGCGCTCATCGATATATTCGTTAATGATGTTTGATTCATACAGAATCAGATCACGCTCAACTAGGATTGGCACCTGGCCGTATGGATTCATGACGGCGATGTCTTCAGGTTTGTTGTAGAGATCGATGTCGCGGATTTCAAAATCCATACCTTTTTCAAACAACACAAAGCGGCAGCGATGTGAGAAAGGGCAGGTGGTTCCGGAGTAAAGGACCATCATGATGGAAATCCGTCCTAAAAATTAACGCGAATAAAAGCGAAAGGCCAGCGTCCGCATCTGGCAGACGCTGGCCCGTAAATACTACTTACTTGACGTGCTTCCAGAAGGAAGCATTCAGGCGCCAGGCAACAACAAAGAAGAGTCCCAGGAACAGCATCACCCAGACACCAATCTGTTTGCGTGTTTGCTGGATTGGCTCTGACATCCAGGTCATGAAGGCAGTCAGGTCAGCCATGTCATTGTCATAAGCGGCAGAACGGGCAGCATCCGCGGCTTTGAACTGGTAAACCGTACTGGGATTACCGGTGTAGCCGTTGATTGGCTCAGTTTTAGACGTTGAATAGCCTGCCTCATCGTAGGAAGTGGTGACACGTTCCCAGGCTGCGTGCCCATGACCGCCTTTCTCACCAGCAGCTTCGTGCTGATGGATAGTGATTTCAGTCATTGAGCGTGGACCCTGACGCTCCCACAACACATGGGGCATACCGGCATTCGGGAAGGCGAGGTTGTTCCAGCCAGTAGGCTTGGTTGTATCGCGATAGAAGGTACGCAGATAGGTGTAGAGGTAATCAGATCCCGTCACACTCGCGCTTTGCGCTTTCGCACGCACAATGACCGAGAGGTCGGGTGGTGGAACGCCGAACCAGGCCTTGCCGTCTTTGGCGGACAAAGAGCCAACCATCAGATCACCGACTTTTTCACCTGTAAACAGCAGACTTTCTTTGATTTGCTGGTCAGTCAGGCCAATGTCTTTGAGCTTGCTGTAGCGCATCGAAGCAGCGCTATGGCAATTCAGACAGTAGTTGACGAATAGTTTTGCACCATTCTGCAAAGACGCCAGATCGTTGACACGGTCAGGCGCTTTGTCGAGCGTATATCCACCGCCTGAGGCGTTAGCCCCAGTGCATGTGATCATCAGGGCAAGAGCACAAAGCAGCTTCTTGATCATGGTCATTCCGTAATTAAAGTTTAAGCTCAATGGGCGTGGAACGTGACACGGTCAGGGACCGTCTTGAACGTACCTAAACGACTCCACACCGGCATCAGGAAAAAGAAGCCCAGGTAAATGAGCGTACCAATTTGTGATATCAGATTGAAGACGGCTGTGGGTGCCTGTGTACCGAGGTAGCCGAGTACGATAAAGTTCACAAAGAAAATACCGTACAGGACCTTGTGCCAACCGGGACGATAGCGGATTGATTTCACAGGGCTGTAATCCAGCCAGGGCAGGAAGAACAGCAGAACAACTGCGCCACCCATGGCAACCACACCCCAGAATTTTGCATCGATGAGGCGCAGCAACACTGCGACAGCAAGCAAGACGACAGGCACGATCAGTTTAACCAGACCCTTGTGGCGCAGGAACATGACGATTGCGGCTAACACGGCAGCAGCAGACAGCACCCAGGTAAAGTCATCTGTCGTTGCACGCAGCATCGAATAGAACGGTGTGAAATACCAGACTGGCGCGATGTGAAGGGGTGTAACCATCGGGTTGGCTGGAATGAAGTTGTTGAACTCCAGGAAGTAGCCACCCATTTCAGGAGCGAAGAAAATAATCGCCATGAAAATCATCAGGAAGCCAGCGACACCCAAAATATCGTGCACAGTGTAGTAAGGATGGAAAGGAATACCATCGAGCGGGCGACCGTATTTGTCTTTCTTGGCCTTGATGTCTACGCCGTCGGGGTTGTTTGAGCCAACTTCGTGCAGTGCCACGAGGTGCGCGGCAACCAGACCCAGCAGAACCAGGGGAATCGCGATGACGTGGAACGCAAAGAAGCGGTTCAGGGTCGCGTCTGACACAACATAGTCACCGCGAATCCAGATGGACAACTCGGGACCAATGAATGGGATCGCTGAAAACAGGTTCACAATCACCTGCGCACCCCAGAATGACATTTGGCCCCAGGGAAGCAGATAGCCAAAGAAAGCCTCACCCATCAGGCACAAAAAGATGCCAACGCCGAAAATCCAGACGAGTTCGCGAGGTTTGCGGTAGGAGCCGTAAATCAGCGCGCGAGTCATATGCAGGTAGACCACGATAAAGAACATCGATGCGCCAGTGGAGTGCATATAGCGGATGAACCAGCCGCCTGGAACTTCGCGCATGATGTATTCAACCGACTGGAAAGCCAGCAGCGCATCAGGTTTGTAGTGCATGACCAGGAAAATACCGGTCACGATTTGCAGTACCAGTACCAGAGTGGCTAAAGAGCCGAAAAAGTACCAGAAGTTAAAGTTCTTAGGCGCATAGTATTCAGTTATATGCGCTTTCAGGGTAGACGTCAGCGGAAAGCGGCGGTCAATCCAGCCAACTAGTCCTGTCGTTTCGACGGTTTTATCGCCAGCCATGAAATGGCTCCTTTGTTCAGTGTCGTGTTGCAGTGTGGATCAAAGGCTGTTTAGGCCTTGTTGTTCTCATCAACCCCGACAATGATGCGGGTGTCGCTTAGGTATTGGTACGGCGGTACTTCGAGATTGTCTGGAGCGGGTTTATTTTTGTACACGCGACCAGCCATGTCAAAAGTCGAACCGTGGCATGGGCAGAGGAATCCGCCATCCCAGTCATTGGGCAGGCTCGGTTGGGGCCCGGTTGCGAACTTGGGCGTGGGCGAGCAACCCAGATGGGTACAAATTCCGACTGCGACAAACATCTCGGGTTTACGTGAGCGCCAGCCATTTTTGGCATAGGGCGGTGTAAATCCAGGGCGGTTTGAATTCGGGTCGGCGAGCTCGGGGTCATTAGACGGGAGCGCGTCAAGCTGTTCTTTGGTGCGACGAATGAGCCAGACAGGTTTGCCGCGCCACTCAACGGTGCGCATTTCACCTGGGGCCATCGTGCTGACATCTACTTCTACTGGAGCACCGGCAGCACGTGCACGCTCAGAGGGCGCGAAAGTGCCGACAAACGGGACTGCAGCGGCTACGCCAACTGCACCGCCCATGGCACAGGTCGTGCCAATCCAGAAACGGCGCGAGGGGTCGGACGGCAGCGTGGGGGGAACCGCGCCTTCGTCGTCATGCACAATCGAATCCTGACTCATCTTCCTATCCTTGTTGTTGCCTAACCTAAGCTTGTTACATATTCCCTTAACCCCTTATTATAACGCTAGCCACGTGGCATATACAAAGAGGAAAAAGCAAATGAACCAAAGCAAAGGTTTTTTTAAGGAATTCCGTGAGTTTGCAGTTCGAGGCAACGTTGTTGACTTGGCTGTTGGTGTGATTGTTGGTGCGGCATTTGGCAAAATTGTCGAGTCGCTTGTCAGAGACATCGTCATGCCTGTTGTTAACTTTTTAGTCGGTGGCTCGGTTGATTTCACCAATAAATACCTGGTGTTATCTCGCCCGGCTAACTATTCCGGTCCGGAAACCTACGCAGAGCTGACGCGCGCTGGTGCAACAGTGTTTGCCTGGGGTAATTTTTTGACGATTGTGATCAATTTCGTTTTACTGGCTTTCATCATTTTCTGGATGGTCAAACTCATCAACACGGCGCGCGCGCGTATTGAGTCCGAAAAAGAAGCCCCTGCCGCACCTGAAGATGTGGCGTTGCTGCGCGAAATCCGGGATTTACTCAAAAATAAGCATTAGTTTGCAGCCCTGCTGTGTGGCGGCAGCGGGCTAGACCGGATTATCGATATCGACGAAATCGACCCGGATATTGAATATCCGGGCGATTTCTTCGCCCAGAGCCTGAACACCATAACGCTCGGTCGCGTGGTGTCCTGCGCTGATAAAACCGACCCCCGACTCGCGGGCCAGATGCACCGTTGGCTCTGAAATTTCTCCCGTAATAAAGCACTCGACGCCCGCATCAATGGCGTCGCTCAGCATGCTGTGTGCGGCCCCCGTGCACCAGCCGATCCTTTTGACCGCTCTGTGCTGATCACCGATTACAAGTGGTTTGCGCGCCAGACGCTGTTCAGTCTGAAGCGCGATCTGAGCCAGTGAGGTGGCACCTGGCATAGTGCCTAGCCAGATCAGATTTCCAGGTCCGGTAGTGATGGGCGGATTGTTTTCAGTGTCCCCGGTCTCAGACGATATACGTCGCTCTGGCAACAGGCCCAGTACACGGGCAAGCTGGGCGTTATTGCCAAGGACAGGATGGGCATCAAGAGGCAGGTGATAGGCCAGAAGATTGATATCGTGCGCAAGTAATTTTGCCAGCCGGGTTTTCCGTGTTCCCTTGATACGGGGATCCTCGCCTTTCCAGAACCAGCCGTGATGCACGAGCAGGGTATCGGCTCCCTGCTCAATGGCAGCGTCTATTAAAGCTTCGCTCGCAGTCACTCCCGCGATAATATGAGAGATCTGAGGTTTGCCTTCAACTTGCAGGCCGTTTGGGCAATAATCATTGAACGACGACGATTTAAGCGTGGCGTCGAGCCAGGCACATAGCTCGTGCGTTGAAATGTTCTGCATATATTTTTTCCGGTCAAGTGATGCGTCGAATCTGGTTGGTATTTGCCCAAACTGTCACGGTTTGTCTGGCTATTTTATTCGTGGTGGTGACTTTGCGTCCCGAGTGGTTGCGCAAACCGGCCACGACTAGTGCTACAGCCATGCAGCCAAGGCCTGTTGTGCCTGAGCCCAATACTGCGGGTTTGTCTAACTCTTATGCCCAACCGGTGGCGCGCTCGGCCCCAGCAGTGGTCAATGTTCATACAAGTAAACGCGTTGCAGTCCCCCGGATCATTATGCCGGCGGATCCCGTATTACGGCATTTTTTTGAGCAAATGCCTGGTTTTAGTCAGCAACAAAAAACAACCAACCTGGGCTCTGGTGTGCTGGTCTCCAAGCAAGGATATATCCTGACAAACTTGCATGTGATCGACGGCGCAGAGGAGATATTGGTTGCGCTCAATGATGGCCGGCAGTCACCCGCGAAGGTTGTGGGCGTTGATGCGGATACAGATCTGGCCGTGTTGCAAATCAATCTGAAAGATCTGCCAGTGATTACCTTTGCAATCAATGAGCCTCCCCGGGTGGGCGATGTCGTTCTGGCGATCGGTAACCCTTTTGGCGTTGGTCAAACCATCACCATGGGAATTGTTTCAGCGCTGAGCCGTGGGGGTCTGGGCATCAATACCTATGAAAATTTCATTCAGACCGATGCGGCGATTAATCCAGGAAACTCAGGTGGCGCGCTGATTGATGTCCAGGGGCGCCTGATTGGCATTAACACGGCCATTTACTCAAAAAGCGGGGGCTCACTGGGAATTGGTTTTGCAGTACCCGCAACCGCGGCCAAAGAGGTGCTGGAGCAGATCATCAGTCACGGCTATGTCAAGCGTGGCTGGCTTGGGATTGAACCGCAAGATATGACAGCAGATCTTGCGCGTGCCTTTGGACTTGAGCAGTCCTCGGGTGTCATCATTGCAGGCATGCTGCGTGATAGCCCTGCCTTAAAAGGCGGAATGAAAGTTGGTGATATCGTGCAGACGATGGATGGTAGTGCTATTAACAACACCAACCAGCTCTTGTCTCGTATTGCGTCGACAGCGCCTGGTCAGGTGATCGAGTTGGGGGTTTTCAGAAGCGGTAAACAGACCACGCTCAAGTTGACGTCTGGTTTGAAACCAAACAGGCCCAAATAACCAAGGCCAGACCAGTGAGTTAATCATGAAAAACCCCAAAAGCTTGGATGGGTGTCCAACTTAATGGGGTCAGAGCATTGGGTTCTCTTTTTTTAAGCTGCTGGTGTCGCAGTATCGCTGCTAGGTGCGCTGTTTGAGGCCAGGGCTGATTCTGCCTGAGCCAATAACAGCTTGCGCTCTGCTGGTCCCAGAAGATAGAAAACTTCCTGCAGTCGCGCATGCTCCTCGTCTCCCGTATAGAACCAGCTGACAGGCATTTTTAAAATCTCAGCGACGCGACACATGAGTTGATAATCAGGCGAGTGTTTGCCACGCTCGTACTGATTCATGCGGGCGCTCGCTGACATCGGATCGATGCCGGCGAGCTTGCCTAGTTTTTCCTGAGAGAGTCCTGCGCGGAGTCGAGCTTGTTTCAGACGGTGTGCGAGCACGATAGTACCTTTTAGTCCCTCTTACCAAACCATATTGGTAAGCATAGAACAGCTATAGCCATTCAGTTCAGTGAATCAGACTGTTTTATATCCATAGCGTGTTGTCAACGCAAAAAGATATACCGTAATTCAAACAACAACAAGTGATTTCTTGTAATTGATTGTAGTGAATTTTCGATTACCAAGCTCGCAACGGCTTCTAAATAGCAACATTTACAACTAAAAGTGTAGGGTTGATTTAGCCGGCAGGTTTTTCAGATTCGTTTTCCGGGGCGTCATCCGGCTTGCGCGGTTTAATGCCCCGTGAGGCCAAGATGCCGACTTCATAGAGCACACACAAGGGAACGGCGAGCATAAACTGGCTGACTACGTCTGGTGGGGTTACAACCGCAGCAATCACGAATGCGCCCACTACAACATAACCACGTGCATCTTTGAGTTTTTGCACGGAAACAATGCCCATGCGAACTAGTAGCACAACAGCAACGGGAACCTCGAAGGTAACGCCAAAAGCTAGAAACATCGTCATCACAAAGCTCAGATAGGCTTCGATATCCGGAGCAGGGGTAATGGATTGTGGCGCGAAAGAAGCAATAAAGCTGAACACGGATTTGAAAACGACAAAATAGCAAAATGCCATGCCTGCGATAAATAACAAAGAGCTCGAGACGATCAGAGGCAAAGCCAGGCGTTGCTCATGCCTGTATAGGCCAGGTGCAACAAACGCCCAGGCCTGATAGAGCACGATCGGCAGGGAGATAACAAAGGCCGCCATCATGGTGACTTTGACGGGCACCATGAACGGGGTGATCACACCCGTAGCGATCATGCGGGTGCCTTCCGGCAAGGACGCAAGCATAGGTGCTGCCAGCAGGTCATAAATAATGGAGGCGCCAGGGTAAATGAACAAGACCACAAAAACCACCAAAACCGCTACAACGGCACGCAAAAGCCTCGTCCTGAGTTCAATCAGGTGGGACATGAAGGTCTCGCCTGTTTCTTGCTGTTCTTCTGTGGTGCTCACGATTTTGATCCGGGCGTAGGTGTTGCAGCCGTTGCGGACACGCCGTCAATTTCGAGCTGGGTCGGGGGCGACGCGATGATGGTTCTATAAGGTTTGACAAGCAGCGACGAGGTTTGTTGCTCGGTTGAGGCTGCTGTAGTTGCATTGCTGGAGCCACCGATTGTCACGTAGGGCGCAACTTTATGGAAAGCTGGCTCGGCTGCTTCGGCCTGTGCGAGTGCTGAGGCAGAGTCACTTGAACTGACCGCTGGACTCGAAACTGCGCTGCCATCGCCACCTGTCGCATGAAAAGCTTCCATGGTGTCTTTTTCAATACTTTCGATAGGGTTTCTCAAGGATGCTTCGGTGTTTTGTAAAGAGGACTGGACCGATTGCGCGGCATCCTGCACCTGATCCTTGAGTTTTTTGAATTCGTCGAGCTCGACCTCGCGCTGGATGTCGGACTTGACGTCGTTGACATAGCGCTGAGCACGGCCGACAAGATGCCCGAGTGTGCGTGCGACTTTTGGAAGACGCTCGGGGCCAATGACGACAAGCGCCACGACGCCCACCACAAGTAGTTCAGTAAAGCTGACGTCAAGCATGTTGTTCAGATTGCCAAAGGAGCGTGGCCAACGACGTGTTGGCCGATAAGATTAATGGGTGCCTGATTTCTCTTTGGCTTGCACATCGATTGTTTCTGCACCTGCAACGCGTTGAGCAGGCGCTGCTTCAGGAGCCGTTTCACCTTCTTTGGCGTTAGGGTCTTTCATGCCTTCTTTGAAGCCTTTAACAGCACCGCCCAGATCTGCGCCTATGTTGCGGATTTTTTTGGTTCCAAAAATCAGTGCAACGATAACCAGAACAATTAACCAGTGCCAAATGCTGAAACTGCCCATAACGGTTCTCCGAATTAGACTGCGGCGGCCATAGATCCCTTCCAGGGACGTTTGCCACCAATAATATGAAAGTGGAGGTGTAAAACTTCTTGCCCGCCCTCATCGCCAGAATTAGCTACGATGCGAAAGCCACCTTCGGGACCAGGATTGCATCCGTTTTCCAGAGCAATCCTAGGAATATTAGACATCATTCTACCTAACCAAACGCCATCCTCGGCAGATATATCTTGCATCGATACGACATGATGCCGCGGAATAGCCAATAAATGGACTGGCGCAGCAGGATTAATGTCGTGAAAAACAACGCAATCCTCATCTTGGTGCACAACGCGGGCTGGAATTTCGCCGCGAACAATTTTGCAGAATATACAGTTTTCGCTCATGTCGATGACTTTAAGGTGTTGTGATTGAGTAGGAATCAGTCTTTTTTACGGTTGGCTTTTTCCTGCAGTCCGGAGACGCCCTCGCGTCGGGCGAGTTCAGCCAATACTTGTTCAGGGCGCAAACCATGCTCGGCGAGCGTGACCAGGCAGTGAAACCATAAGTCAGCGGTTTCCGAGATGATGCGCTCGGTTTGTTTGTCCTTGACGGCCATCACAAGCTCAGTAGCCTCTTCGCCGATTTTCTTGAGAGCCGCATCTGGGCCTTTGGAAAAAAGCTTGGCAACATAGGAGGTGGCTGGATCGCCACCACGCGCTGGCAACCTTGTTTCGAGCAGGTCTGCGACGCGTGCAAGTATCTGGTCGGAGTTCAGCCCTGAGGATAGATTCGAGGAAGTCATAAGCAAACCGGTTATTTGTAGATCAACTCAGGATCTTTCAGCACTGGATCGACACTGGTCCAGCCTGCAGTATCCCCAGACGTATCCAGTCGTCGATAAAAGCAGCTTGCGCGACCTGTGTGACAGGCAATGCCACCGAGTTGTTCGACTTTCAGGAGTATGACATCACTGTCGCAATCCAGCCTGAGTTCGAGAACCTTTTGCACATGGCCGGACTCTTCGCCTTTGCGCCAGAGGCGCTTGCGAGAACGTGACCAGAATACGGCCCGGCCAGTCTGAGCGGTTTCAGCCAGAGACTGCGCATTCATCCAGGCAACCATCAGGATTTGACCAGACTCGGCGTCTTGGGCAATAGCCGGAATCAGACCCTGCTCATCGAATTTGACGGCGTCTAGCCAGGACGGCAGGTTTACTGGGTCTGTTGCGAGGCTCATCTCAGCACATCCTGACAGCAATACCCTGTGCCGCCATAAATTCTTTTGCCTGACGCACAGTGAATTCACCATAATGAAAAATACTCGCGGCCAAGACCGCACTTGCGCCACCAAGCGTAACACCATCAGCCAGGTGCTGGAGATTGCCAACACCGCCCGAGGCTATGACTGGCACCGGTACGCCATCGGCCACGCGTCGCGTCAGCTCCAGATCAAAGCCGGACTTGGTGCCATCACGGTCCATGCTGGTCAGCAGGATTTCACCCGCGCCATACTCAGCCATTTTGATTGCCCAGGCGACAGCATCTATGCCAGTGCCTTTACGTCCACCGTGGGTAAAGACTTCCCAGCGTGGATTGTCCGGATGCGAGTCAACGCGCCGTGCATCAATGGCCACAACAATACATTGCGACCCATGGTAGTCGGAGCAAGCGCGTACCAGGTCCGGATTGGCGACAGCGGCACTATTCATGGAGACTTTGTCAGCGCCCGCGTTGAGCAGACGTTGAATATCGCTGACCTGGCGCACGCCTCCACCGACCGTTAACGGAATAAAAACCTCAGAGGCGACTTGTTCGATGATGGGCAGAATCAGGTCGCGACCATCGCTCGTCGCGGTAATATCCAGAAAAGTAAGCTCGTCGGCGCCTTGTTCGTTATAGCGCCTGGCAATCTCAACCGGATCGCCGGCATCCATCAGTTCAACAAAATTTACGCCCTTGACCACGCGGCCAGCCGTAACATCCAGGCAAGGAATAATCCGCCGGGTCAGACCGTTCACAAGAGGCGTGATGAGCTCGGCGGTCATGATTCCAGACTCATGGGTTGAGTTCGTCGGCCAGTTTTTGTGCTGCTGCGAAATCTAGTGTGCCTTCGTAAATGCTACGACCGAGAATCGCGCCCTCGATGCCTTCTTCTTCGACGGCGCAGAGGGCTTCGATATCACGCAGATCGGTCACGCCACCCGAAGCAATCACGGGGATCCTGACATGTTGCGCCAGTCGTACTGTAGCCTCGATATTGACGCCAGAGAGCATGCCGTCACGGCCAATATCGGTATAGATGATCGACTCGCAACCGTAGTCTTCGAATTTTTTCGCCAGATCGGTTACGTCGTGTTTGGTGAGTTTGCTCCAGCCATCGGTGGCGACTTTGCCATCTCTGGCATCCAGCCCAACAATGATATTGCCGGGGAACGCACCGCAGGCATCGTGCAGAAAGCCAGGATCCTTGACTGCAGCGGTGCCGATAATGACATAAGAAATTCCAAAATCGAGATAGCGCTCAATCGTGTCGAGATCGCGGATGCCTCCGCCAATCTGTACCGGGATATCATCGCCCATCGCAGCAACAATCGCTTTGATCAGAGCCTCGTTTTTAGGTTTACCGGCGACAGCACCATTCAGGTCGACCAGGTGCAGGCGTCGCGCGCCTTGATCGAGCCACTGCGTGGCGACAGCGGTCGGATCTTCGGAGAAGATCGTTGCGTCATCGAGGTCACCTTGACGCAGTCTTACACAGCGTCCGTCTTTCAAGTCAATAGCGGGGATCAGCAGCATGTCTTTTCGTGATCGGTTAAGGGATCGTTAAAGTTAAGGTTTCCAGTCTACAAAATTACGGTAGAGACGCAAACCAGGTTCGGCGCTTTTCTCTGGGTGAAACTGTACGGCAAAAATATTTCCAGCTGCAACTGCGCAAGTAAAGGGAGCACCATAGTCGCTCACCCCAACCGTTAATTGTGGCTCAGCTGGCACAGCATAGTAACTATGGACAAAATAAAAGGGTGTGGCATCAGCGATTCCGGCCCATAATGCATGCGCTCGAACCTGGCGCACAGGATTCCAGCCCATGTGCGGGACCTTGAGGTGCTCAATTGAGCTGTGCTCGCCGTTGCTGAGCGTAGCAAAAGCCGGTCCCTGAAATTTTTTTACTTCGCCTTTGAAT
>Ga0208105_1000147_pt1 | contig 28493 bp, 27 predicted proteins | sample CryBogCBE16Jul07_FD_184574 | JGI IMG/M metagenome (GOLD analysis project Ga0208105, IMG submission 184574) | Freshwater microbial communities from Crystal Bog, Wisconsin, USA - CBE16Jul07 (SPAdes) | ecosystem: Environmental > Aquatic > Freshwater > Lake | place: Crystal Bog, Wisconsin, USA... | reverse complement strand
GACCTTCGCCTCCGCATCCGCCTTCGCCTTTGCCTCTGCTTCAGCGGCTGCGGCTGCCTCTGCTTCCGCTCTCGCCTTCGCTTCAGCGACTGCCTTCGCTTCTGCCTCCGCTCTCGCCTTCAACTCTAACTCTTTCGCCACCTTTGCATTCTCTGCTGCGATTCGTGCCTCAGACTTTACCTGCTCCTCTAAAAGATGGTTTTGTGCCGCAACCTCTTGGTGTCCAAACGGACGAGATCCGCCATAATGGTCACGGAAGTGATGTGACATAGCCGCACGGCGTTTAAAATAAGCACTAGCGTTCATTCTACTCTATAAATATTTATTTATCTACGATGTTTACGAGATTTACGGTATTCTGTTTTTACCCCTTTACGGGTCCGTCTTCGGCGACCACCTGTTTTTGGGCAGAAACTGGAGAAACGTGTATCCATGAATAATGCTTTCCCCTTATCTCCGTTGCTTGGTGGAAATCTAGATGCAATAATTTCGTACGATCCGTTTGGTATAATCTCATCAATAACTTGTTGGAAAAGAATATCTCTTGCGCCCCCGTTGTTTGTCAAGACCGCAATATGAACCCCACTTTGAGCAACCTCCTTTAGCCATTCGGTTATCATGGTATACCGTTCTTGCCCGCCAAGATAAAAAATCGCAATATCTTTCGGTTTTATGAAAAGATTATGTAATAGATTCTGTCTCGGAGCATTTTTAAAAAACATTTGTAAAGTGCTTTGTCCTGGAAACTCAATACCATCAAACTGACTTAGGGTCTGGTCCCAGTCTAATAATAAAATACGATTACCGGTAGTTGTTCTCTTCCATTCATAATACTTATCAATATCATCTTGTTGTATACCAGATTCGGGATGATATTTTGGTATAATTTTAAAGTGTTTTAAATATGATACATATCCATTGTTTAGCTTAATGTTTGAATGTTCATTATATTCTTCGTACAACGAATCCATTAAATTTTTTAATGGACCAGGTGTAAGAACTTTGTGGGAAAAAGTCATGTTATTTTTTGTATAAAAATTAGTTTTATACGAGTATTTCACAGTTGATTCTGTATCATTTACCTTTACAAGTGTTATATTGGGACACTTTGCTTTGACATCGTCAAGGTATCCTTGATCGTTGTCAAAAAATATAGCAGCATCAAACTTTACCATCTTATTTATAATTTAGTTTTTATTTGTAATTGTCTTAATTATATCTGTAATATCTGCCTGCGATGGATTCGTATTACCAGATTTTAAAAGTTCTAGAATTGCGGATGCGATAACATTATTACTAACCGATTCGGATGGTACTTCAACCGTTACCTTAATCGCCGGCAAAGGTTCATTTGGAGGGGGCTCTGGGATAGATACTTGTTCTGGAGCTGGAGCAGGTGCTGCTACAGCTTTATTTGCGGGTTTTGCTAAGGGTTTTACTGCGGGTTTTGGTTTTACTACGGGTTTTGCTACGGGATTTGGTTTTACTGCGGATTTTGCTTCTGGTTTTGGTTTTGCCGCAGGTTTTGGTTTTGGTTTTGCTTCTGGTTTTGGTTTTGCTTCTGGTTTTGGTTTTGCTGCGGGTTTTGGTGGCGGCATTCTACATGGGTCCAATTTATCGCTCCGCAATCATTAAACGCTGTTTCAAACGGGCATGTGCTGCCGAATGGTCCACATCTCTCGCCGCCAGCCGTTGCTGTCTCTGTACCTCTGCCGCTTCTCGTGCTTGCGTAAACATAGATACCGCACGGGTTTCCTCCTCAGACATAGAAGGAGGTGCCGACTTATACGCCCGCTCCGCCTCCGCCATCGTCTTCGGACGTCCATCTAGGCTTACACCCGCAATATCCTGACTAAATGTAGACCCCTCGCTATAGGCGTACTTGAGGTCAGTGTATCCAATACCACCCGCTGCGCCCGTAATTGCCGTTGTAGATTTTGTGTACTGTTCGGGTCGCCCTGCGCCCAACTCCGTACCAAATCCAGGAGCCAGTATCATTTCTGATGGAGGTCGGTACTTCGATAATTGGTTTTGCGGTGTCGCTGCCGCCCTCTTCGCCTCCTCCTCAAATGTACGATTGAATACATCCGCATTGTACTTACCCTTCATCGCCGCCTGGGTTCCACGGCTGTTATCCTGATCCTTCAGCCAATCACCATATCCATCATCCTTATCAGGATCCGGTAGCTTATTCTCTTCAAACAGTTTATTGAAGACATTCATATCAAGTTTCTTCGGGTTGAGGGCGACCGGTGGTGCGTCTTCCAACTTCATAGCATTCTTATCCGCCGCTGCGGTCGGATTGATACCACGAGCGCGCATCGCCTCCTCAGGAGTCACCGAGACTGAAAAACGTACATCCTTACCGTCCTTACCGGTCTTTGGTATGAGTTTCTCCAAGATTTCTTGAATATAGAGGAAGGCACGGGTCACTGCGTCAAACAGTTCAGGCGATCCACCTTTATCAGGGTGAGTCTTCACTGCCGCACGCTTATATGCCGACTTAAGAAGTTCATGGGTGAGAGGTTTGGAGTCATCTATGCCAAGGAGTTGATACGCTTCGTGTAAGTAGTCCATCGCTCTTCTAGGTGGAGGGGCTTTTGCTAATGTAGTTGTGTTGGGCGGGGAGTCATGAATACGCATAACCGGTGTTGCGTGTTGTGGCTGTGTGGAAATTTGTCTTAGGGGCGGCGGGGCTTGTGTTTGTTGAGGTTGCGGATAAGGCCAAGGATAGAATTCGCCACGACGTTGAGCCGCAATCCAGCCGAGCAAGGCTCCGTAGAGTCCCATACGCTTTGCCGTATTTACATACTCCTGTCCTTCAAACAATGTCTCAATCATCTGTATCCGGGCTGGGACCGAATCTAGAGAGCTCAGATTCTGCCATATACGAATATGCCGTGGGTCAACTGTTGATTGAGCGGCGCCCATTACTTAGGGGGCTGAAGGTTTTCTTGATGGTTAACCGCGGGATTGGAGATTTTGCTAAAAGTCCGTATCGGTTGTTGACGGCTTTATGGTTTTTGATAGGAACTCTTCCAGTTGGGCGTTGTGCTGAGTAATAAACTCTGCGATGACGTTGCCGTCTTGTAGCACCCGAAGCGTCGGTAGTTTCTTCACGGCGTCTACGTCAATCTTCTCCACATCCTCGTCAATATCGTATGTTTTGATGGGAATGGCGTACTTTGCCGCCTGCTCTAAGACCTTCGGTTTTACCACTTTACAGGGGGCACACCAGGACGCGCCAATGTATTCCAGTTCGTATGCGGACATTTTTGGCGGATTGTTTTGGGTGTTATGGGTGCTCATTTTTTTCGTAGACGGAAATAGGGATGTCTTCGTCTTCAGGCTGGGACATGTATAATTCTATGAGCGATGAAGCCCTAATGGCTGAATTAATGCGCCATCGTATACCGATGGGTGGAGCCGGCGGTTTTAATAGAGAATTCGCTATTCTAAGACTTAGGCAACACAACGCAGAATCACCTACAGGTTTGACAAATATATCAAGTTGGTCAGCATCACAGACTCATTCTCATCCCAGTAGTTCAGAACGATCTAGGATTACTAACTCAGAGCAACGTATAAAAGAAGAAACAAGACGAGCAGCAATAGCAGCAATGGCAATGGCATTAAAAAATAATAGACAACGAAACCGAGGAGAAACTGCTGCTGAAATTAGTGAAATAGTTGGTATACAAAAGGACGATGAGTACGAATTAAAATTTTCAGAAGACGAGATTGGACCTTCACAATATGATGATTATAATCTTTGTACCGAAGCATATTTGTTAGGATTATCCCAAGATATACAAATTGGAGATGATACGGTTCTGGGTTATTTATATGATATCAGTGAAGGTGACGAAGCCTCAAACGATGGAAAATCGCTCGTTGAAAATTTAATAAATCGTTTTGCCGATGAAATTACAGAAGATGTAAAAGCGGCATCAATTTACGGATCGTTAGACGATTCAGTTACATCAGAGGCGAGTGAATCAAGTAGTGTTTTATCTAATTGTAGTGCTACAGGTGTACTTCATTTATTAGCAGAAGCAGTGGCAGCCTTAGAAAGACAAACTGAACTTGCTACTGCTCCTGCTACTGCTCCTGCTACTGCTCCTGCTCCTGCTACTGCTCCTGCTACTGCTCCTGCTGCTACTACTCGTCCTAGATCAACACGAGTAATTATACCTCCAACACGCTTGATAGAGCAAATTACTACTATTACGAAACGGCGTCGTGTACCTTGTGTAATACCTACATATCATTTAAATTCTAACTCAGGCTCTGCTAAATTCGCTGAATTCACTGAGTCACAAAATACTCAAGCAACATGTGCACGGAAGACATTAAAAGAAACGACAAAAATACGCATAGAGCACAATCCTGCTCCATCACAGGCAAAGAAAATTCATGGAATAAACGCTGAAAATGTAAATGGTTATTCTATTTGTAGTTTATGCGGATTTACGTTGAGAGAGAGACAACCGCCGAATGAAGTCGGATTAAAATGGTCCTATGAGCATACCATTCCAGTAAATCTTGTTGCCCTTTATTTTCGTATTATTTGCTCAGGTAATAAATATTCAGAAGCAGAGGTGGAAATTATGAGTCATTTAGGAGATGTATCCTGTTGGAATTGTAATTACACAAAAAGTCAAGCACGATTTATTAGCATACCAAGAGGTGGCGGAGCCCGTACAGTTCCAGAAGAAATTGATTTATTTCTAGAAAATATAATAAATAGCAAACGTAAAGATGGTCTAACAAAAGATGGACAATCAACACTAAAAGTTGCTATCAATAAAATTCAAATGGATGGTAATAAAGAAAAACATTGGAAAGATATACAGAAACAAAATATTTTAAAGAAAGTACAGCAGATTTGTGATTTATTTAATAAGTATGTAAATATTGAAGAGACATGGGCAAAATTAGCACGTATCGGCAAATATATACGACAATGCCAAGCAGTTGCTGACCGTCGTAGTAGATTAAAATCGGCTGCCTTCAAACAAATTTTAGCAAGTCTATCCAACAATTTTTCTTGGAAAAAAGAACACAATGCAATATTATCAAAAGGTAGACAATCTATAAATAAACAAACGTATAATTTTCCATTTGATACACAAATAGATGGATTTTATCAAGGATTTGGAGAATTATTACCATTGGTAATACCAAATGTATCTGAAGCGGCATCAGGAATAGTTCGCAGGCGTAACCTTAATATTCCTAATAGTTCATCACCGAAACGTCCTCGCCGTCCGAAACATCCTTCTCCTTCTCCTTCTCCTTCTCCAAATACACGTCGTCGTTTACGTCGTTCAAAACAGCGTAAAACACGAAAATACAGAATTCGTCGTTAAGCATCCAAGGTCATTTCAATCCATGACGTAATCTGCGTCGGCTGAATGAGCGGAATGAGCGGCTCGCACTCCCACAGAATCTTTCTACCCAATGAGAATAGAGTCCATTGGATAGGAAAAGCGTGCGGATACAGTGTTGGCAAGGCTTGGAACTCTTTCGGCAGCAGGTGAAACGACCTCTGCGGCAACACCATCGCCAATTGCTCCTCTGGCTTCAATGGAGTCCTTGGCGTGGCTGGGGTTTCTAACAATGGTGGTGGAGTAGTGCTGAGGTATGCGGCGACCGTTTCAGTGCGCGGAGGCAAGTACCACGGATAGTACCAATGGAGGTCAAAGGGCGCGCCTGAATAGTAGGCGAGGGTCCAAGCGAGTGAATTGAGATACTGTTGTGTGGCTTTCTGGGGGTCGGCACCCATTAGAGCATGCTCATCATAGATTTGGCGCCAGTCTGATTTTAGAATCCACGAGGGCTTCTCTTTGTCCTCAAGTTGAATCTGCGTAGCAAAGACCTTTTCCGCCGCCCATGTGATGGGCTGATCGTTATAACGTGCCATTGCCTGGTCCTCTGACTCCTTTGACGCCGTCATACCTGGGCGAGCATTGAGTTTCTTCGACGTCGACCTGAGAATCTGTTGCTCCTCGGTCTTCGCCACCCGTTGGAAAAGGTCTGTAAGGGTGGCTTGATTATACTGCCAGTGGGCTGGGGTGGCTGGGGTGGCTGGGGTAGTTTGTTGAACAAACGGAGTTACAAGATGGTCACGGTACATACGAAGGAGTGCTTCAATGCCATCATCCTTAATCTTAAGTACCATGCCGTGGGGTACAAAGTCGTTGCCCAAGAGGCTCATGAGTCCTACAAAATCTCTTAAGAACTCTGGTTTTGGCTGAGATTTGGACTTTTGATACTTATCGTATAGGGCATCGGCAAGTTGGTCGGTAAGGAGATACAGAAACTTCTCGTCGCCTAGAGCGTCCGTTTTTACCGACCCGTTAAACTCCATCTCTTCGCGGAAAAGGCTCAGGGTGGTACCGAGGGTGGCGTTTGCCCATAGAGAAAGTACGATTAAGTCGGCGTCTAAACCGTAAATTACAGCGGTTTTTGGCTGGTGTTTGCGGATGTACTCCATAATCTTCTGCTCTCCCTCGCCTGGCTCGTCCGCTGGAGTGACCACTGTGACGGGATTTGTGTGAGTTTTGCCGAACTGACGTAGAGCGAACGATAGGTTCTTCATAAACTGTGTGCCTGGTGTAATAGCATTTGTATCCCACCGTGGCTGCGCTTCATATTTAACACCACGTGCTTCCGCACGAATCTTCGCTTCCTCTTCCGCCTGAACTGCGGACCGAAACCGACGTAGACGCTGCTGCTTAATCTTCGCCATCGGTGCTACTCCGTCCACCGCAATATATAGAGTTTGCGTGGGGTTGACGATTTGGGTCATTTGCTTGATATAGGCAATTACCTCAACGATAAGGTCCGCTTCCCATTTTGCCTTAATTTGTGGAGTATACGGCGTTTTCTTCTGTACCTTTCGTACACAGTAGTAAATCGCACAGTTAAGATCCAACCCAAAAAACTCCGGTGGTGCTGGGGCGGCAGGGGTGGTGACGCCCGCAATAGTTTGTATTATGTGCTTATAGAAGGAGGGGATTCCCATGGCTGTTCCTGAAAAAAAGACGCTTGACGCTGTGACAGCCTTATTTAAATTTGGTGCCGATGGGTTTAAGTACAATCTACAAACATTTCCCGATACAATCTCGGCTGCCGCTTTCTTATTTACTATTCTATTTCAATCACCACCCCTGGGAGCTCTAACAGGTAGTATATTAGCCCTCAATGTGATTACCCCTATGCTTCAAAAATTCTTATCTAGCTTTATTGGTGACGCAGCGATTGTCAATAATGAATCGGACCGTCGGTGCTCTGGTCATTTTCCCGGTGTATCATTTGAACGTATTCTACAACTAAGTAATACTAAATCGTTTAGCGACCTGGACCACAACGGCGTTCCAAGTTATTACTCCCTATTCTTGGGCTTCTTATCGGCGTATGTCGGAGCACTGCCTATTATTTATCATAAGGAAATATCGTATTCTCCACGTCGTCAGGCGTCCACGACCTACGGTATCGTCATTCTCGTTCTGGTCGTCTTGATGTGCTCGGTCTATCGGTTGATGTTCTCATGTGAGAATGCGATTAGTTTGATTGTCGGACTCGTAGCAGGTGCGTTGGTCGGTATCTTCTTAGTCGGATTCTTGGCGTATATCTCCGACCGCCGCCTCACCAACATCCTCGCCTTCCCACTCATCCGTAATCGTGCCGCCGACGGCAAACCGATCTACGTCTGCGAAAAGGCGTTGAAGAAGCCGGCGCCCACTTGTGTCAAGCCAATGAACCAGAAAGAGGCGACTTCGCTACAGTCTCTACGTGCTACGATTGAGCGCGGTAGCCAACGAGTCGGTATACCCATATCGCCCGATAAACTTGACGAATTTGCGACGTTTTACGCAAATAATGCCGACCCGAATACTGGGCTAATGGACGGACAGGCACAGAATCAATCACTTACAATACTCGGTATTACTATGGAACAATTACAACAGATTCAGGCAGCAGGAAAATAGAAATAGAGAACAAGGAGGATGAGTGTAGTGCGATTACGCCAATTTTTACTCGGTTTATATCATGACCTCCCGAATGTACTCTTTACCGGTTCATTTGTACTCGGCTCTATTACCGGCTACCTACCACTCGTATGGGTCTCTATGGGCTTGATTCTCAATGGTTTAATCGTTAGCGCTGTACAACAAGGGCTCGTATTTGTATGGCCGACGTGGAATCAGATTGTAGTACCCGAAAACGGCGCCTGCCAGATTCTATCAACCGGCAAGGTGGGTGCCGGTGAAACAACGATCATAGCACCGAGTGCGTGGCTCGCTTCCGCTGTCTTCTTTGCCACCTTCATCATCTATAATTCAGTGATGCTCGCCATGATGCCGGTTGCGAAAGGAGCGAGTCAGGAGAAGGCGGATATTCGTCAAGCCTTTACCCTAACAACCATCATTATCGGCGTTGTCTTTTTCCTACTTTTATTAATGCGTGGATTCAGCGGTTGCGAATCCTACCTCGGTGGATCACTCGGTGTTCTCATCGGCGCAGGATTATCTATCGGTTTCTGGAATATCCTCAATGCGTGCGGAGGTGCGGCACGTGTTGGTATGGTACCAGATATATTACAGGTCGTCAATTCTATGGCACCACCCGGCGAGGAGACAGTGCCCGTTGTTTGTGCCGCCTAGTTGGGTCCGCCTGATACTAGTCCTATAATAAGTGATGTATCATTACGCCATTCACGGAAAGCGGCACCGGTAATCTGTTGTAACACAATCGGCTCCCATTCCGCATGAATATCTCGTAAAATACGACCCGTTTCGCTAATTATATCTGAACGAACTTTATCTACATAGAGTGCGTTGAGTAATTCCAGAGGAAATTCAGGCTTGCCATTCCGCTCATTGACAGCATTATGTAATGCCCAAATATTATAGATCATTCGTTCCTTAATCTCTGGACCCTTTACCAAGTGTAAATTCTTATTTGTGAATAACGCTCGGTGTTTGAGATACTCTGCCAAATGTCCACGGCATATGGGACACGGCATGACATCCGAGAGTGTTTTCAACAACTTCTTCCATAAAAATGGTAGATCCGTTCTATCACTTAACCACGCCAAATTATGTAGTACCCGCCATACTTTTGGTCCCCACGAATCTTTAGAACCGGGCTTTGCCATTTACTACGCAGGCGAAAAATTTGAATGTGTCTATCCGCACTACGGTGATAAGTAACAACCAATGGAGGTCGTTCAACGAATTCCTACTGGACTGTGGGAAAACCTACAAGAGGTCCTATGGCGCATGGATGCCACTTTCCTACGAGATGTGTCGCAGATAACAAAAATTCCATACAACGATTTACGAAAAGTCATTCCTACACGCGGTGTCACCACCCGAATTTCTACAGATGGACAGGAGCCCTGGTGGGTGGGGCTGACATGCCGTATGACAGTACGACGTTCCGGTGGAATGTGGCTTCGCTGCGGCGGAACCGCCTTTGAAGGCGCCTGTTGTTTCAAACATAGAGGGTTTGATGGTCGTGAAGAGGAACGGCTGCCCGATGGGCTCTTGCCCTACGATTCTGTGTCGCTGATTGGACTACCTCGTCGTCTACCCATTCGGATTGAAGGAGTCGTCTATTGGGCGTGTGAAGGGACGCAATTCTCCGAGCTCTATGATATGGACGGTAACGTTGTAAAAGGGCTGATGGTCAACTATGCTTTGCGATGGATTCTAGAAACTGACAAAAATTGAATTTCGTTATTGGTCGTAGTATTTTTTACCAAGAAATAGTAACGTAAATGGAGGAACTCTTCAAGGCTGCTATAATAACGAAGTCGCTGAAGAAAAAACCGTCTAAGAGATCAAAATTCCAAAAGAAGCGGCATTATGAAAAGAAGAAACAGACGTCTACTATTCATTGTCCTGTTCCTAAATACATTATGAAACAATGGATTGATGGTCTGGCTGGTAAGCCTAAGGCTCCTGTTCCAGGGTGTATTTCGCTTCTGTACTGCCGAAAGGAAGATTATAGTCCCTGGCTTTATAATACGATTACGGCTATATATCGTAAACGTACTGAATGGTATACTCTTATTAGCGATATGTGGACCGGTCCTAAACTCGTCGAATCTGGTATGCCAAGTACGCTCAAGCATTCAAATCCATTCTTCTATAATCAGGCTATATCAACGCATCTAGATAAACTTATATGTTTGAATATTGCTCTACGTATGGCTATTCTAAAGTATGTTCAGCGGCGACTTCTAAAAAAAATGGACCAACGGGTAGTCGGCGAGGACGACCTTCATACGACTACAGCGATTCCCGCAAATATGACCGTCGCCGTATACGATTTCAAGACTCGTGCCAAATATCTATTTCACACAAATACAATACTTAAAATGATTTTATCGTCGCTGCGATATTGTGCGTATGGAATTGCATCACCAAAGCCACCTAAGAATCCTTACACAAATTTGGAATGGACGAAGCCGCAACTAATGTCCATCACTCAGCAAATGATTTGTAACCTGGCAAGAATTCATCGTATTCCGCCGCCGATGTTTCTCAACTATTACAATTGTAATTATGTTATTTCGGTCTTTGCGAAATTTTGTGAAAAAGAACTCGGTGTCCACGCCGCCGCCGAACTCTTCAAACTCAAGGACGACCCAACAACCCAGGATATCTATGGAGAAACCATTGATGAAATCATAGAAGAACAAGATATGCATATATCGGCACGTATGCGCAGTATGATTATTGAACGGAAACTGACCGATATACTACAAAATAGATGGGATTCTATTGTAATGGCTATATGGATTTATACTAATATTAATATACTCCATAACGATTATAAATTTTATGAAGATATGATTGACGATTTCCGAAAATTATATGATGAGACTCGTATATTTATGTATGATACAATGCGTAGAACGCGTCATCCACGTCCGCCGAATGAAACCTCCCTCGCACGTACATACGCGCTCAACGTTCTTATCGACGCCGCTATATACACAGAGAATGTTCTTGAATTGAACGAGGAACCGCCACTCACCGTAAATCTTTGAGACGACTAGGAGGGATGGACATGAAGTCATATCAGCACGCAGACCTTATTTTGCCCCGGTTGTGGCTCGGTAATAAACGATCCTCCACCGACCCTGATTTTTTGACGGGTGCCGGTATCACCACGGTGTTCAACTGTACCAAGGACTTACCATTTTCACCGCTAATTAAGCGCAAGTATCGTGTGCCGGTGGATGATAATTTACAACCGGCGGAAATCAAAAATATGGCGGACTGGTCGCCTGAAATCGTCTACAAAGTCATCAATGAATATAAAAACGGTTCGGTCATATTGATCCATTGTTACGCAGGCATGCAACGGTCCGCTGCTGTTATGGCAATGTCAATCATCGCATTATCAGGTCATCGCACATCGGATATAATACCTTACATCCGTTCTCAGCGTGAAGTCGCCTTCTTTCCTGAAGCGAACTTTTTACAATCTATCCTTGAATTTGAAAAGTACTATTTTTTAGCGCGAAATGACCACGGGGACCGGCATAATTAGTTCGTGAAAGACTGGTGCCCACGGATTTACCTCAGGCTGGTAATTCTGGGCGTGTGGATGGCTCTTCTCTCGCTCCGCTACCAGCCATTCGTCTGGAATATCAAGCGGAAAGTTGTGTTGGAAGAAATCCTGATAGAGTTGCTCCGATTCGCACCGAATATGTCCCTTTGTGTCCAGGTCAATTTGATATCGGTCACGCTCTTGGTTCCAGTAAGTGCTCTCTTCAAAGATGAAATTCGGCTGTCCAATGAGTTTTGTTGGAGCGGTCGGCGGAACATTCCAGCGGTTGCGTGCTTCTGGATGGATATAAATGACTCGTCCTGAAGGGACCGGCTCCTGTAGGATAATTTCCATCGGCGGCGGCGGATATGCTAGAATATACATTGCGTGTTCAAGGATTTGCCCGTGGAGATGCGGGTGCTGGGCAAACTTGAGGAGCTCTAGCGGGGTGCCCATCGCCTGTAGAAAACTCCAAAAGGCACTTGGATGCGCAAGAAGAGGACGAGTAAGCAGATACGCGCGCCAACACTGCTTATTCTGTAGTGCGTGTTGAATGTGCTGATAAAATGCTCCACACTCGGCATCGGTCCAGCCCGCCGGCTTGGCGTGCCATTCTCTTGGCGGCGCATAGCTGCCCGTTGGGGGTGGCGGGTAGTCGCCGACTAACGTATAGGGCGGGCGTATGAGTGGAGCTGGAGTAAAGGAGGCAAGGAGAACATCGTAACGGTGAGAACGCCAAGCCGTAAACCGCTGCGGAGTAAGGTCTTTGTCCGGTTGTGCTAACAGCCAGGCAAAGCCAAGAACTTTATGAGCAAGCTCGGTTTCTAGACTCAGAAGAAGTTCATTGAGAATGGTCAAGGCTAGAGGAACATTACATTCTTCTAGGGACAGGAGGAGGGAGGCGGCGAGGTCTTGGACCTCGTATAAGTTCTTAGAGAGCGGCATGGTGCTTTCGGCTTAAAGAAAATGCGGAGCCTTCAATTTTGTTTTTATCAAGTAGGGATGGATATTTTGGTGGCGTGCCATAGCGAGGAGGATGGACCACTTTTCCTTTTTTATCCACCACGCTTTGATACTCCTGTGCGATTTGCCATGGATTTTGTAGATCCGTACACTTCAAACCGTAAATGGAGTGATTACGGTCCTGAGTCTAAAACGATGATTTGGACGCAGCACTGCCCGATTTATGTTCCATTCTCAGGAGTATCCAACTTATTTTATCATGACTCAGTCTTCTACAATCTATTTGATGATGGTTGGAAGATTCTCAAACCTGGTGGCACAATTGTTATCCCTTTGGATGATGATTTTGGACTTAGACGGGGTATCAGTGCTCAGAAAGCATTAGACAATTTCAAATCGGTTCTTAAGGGACTGTTCGCCAAACATCCGTGGGAATCGTCGGTAGTTCGTAGAGAGGAGATGCCATATATAGTCGCCTCACCATTACAAGAAGATTATAACAGATTTATTGTGTTTAAAAAACCGATACGAATGAATAAAAATAAGACGCGTAAGACACGCAAGACACGTAAGCGTCGTTAAAATGTATACCGCCGAATGAAGCGGTAAAGCCCCCGTAAAATCAAAAATATTTTTATTTTGTTTTTGATTTTTTGGGTTTCTAAGCGTAACGACCTAACAATAGACTGGTAGTTGGTGTTTAGATTGGGGATTAAATATCATCAATATTAAGCTCGCTGTCGGCGACTGGCTCACGGTGCGCGAGACGATTTGCGCCCAGTTTGGCACGGAGTTCTTCGTCGCTGGACTCCTTTTCGTCATCACCGCTCTTCTTCTCTTCTTCGTCGTCGTAGCCGAACTCAAAGCCGCCATCGTTGGCACCACTGGGACCGCCAGCAACGCCGCCACCGTCGTTCGTCATCCAATCAGGGATGGCACCCTCCTGCCGTAGTTTACCCGCCTGCTTGGATGTGAGGATGGCAACAACGTCAAAGTGCTCGCCTGCGACTGCGGACGCATCGGGATCGTAGTCCTCGCCGACGAAGATTGCGACGACATCCTTTACGGTGATAGGAGTCGCACCACGGCGACCCAGAATATTTGGAATACGGGCATTCAACTCCTTGATGCCGTGCTTGTAGGGAATTGCAACAGAAATATGACCTTGACCCAGCATCTTGGTCACGCGCGCAAATATGACACCCTCTGAGGTGCCATTGATAGCTGCCACCGCACGCTTACTATTAATTGCTTGGCGCTCGGTACCGGAAACACGACCCTTCTTAGAACGAGGCATGGTTGCTTGATATGTATGAAGGAAAGAAAGAAGTAGGATACAGAAAGAGTTTGGAGGAAGGAGGGGCAAAGGAAGGGACGAAGGAAGGCAGAGGCTAATTATGACCTACAATCAAAAAGAATCTGTCAATTTTTTCGTTTTAGATATTTGTGGGGTTTAGAAAGCCGTACGCTGCTGTGCCATAGAACGGGTTACACGTGGGCTGGGGCTGCGCTTATCGGTCTGAGTAGAGTAGCTGTATGACGCGTAAGTTGGCTCAGTGCGAATGGATCCAGTTACTTCCGTTGGCCACGAGTTGAATAGAGAGCGGACCTGGGCATAGAATGTATCCATGTAGAAACGAACATTCGATGACTTGATCATCACCGACGTGTAACCAGGGACGTCAATCTGGACGAAGTCACACGAGGCACTATCATAGTCAAGCGATTCTAGGAAACGCTCAATGTAGGGGAAGAGCTCAGAATGTACGAGAGAACGTTCAGAACGAACGCCGATCGTATTCTGAGTAAAGACAGCCGTAAAGTTGGTGCTGCCATCCGTGGGGCGAATGACGAGCTTATCATCGGGATGACCGTTCTTCTGGAGAATAATCATGATCGCGGCAGACTTGGGGACACCATTGTAGTTAAAACGGCAAGGGGGTGAAGACGACATAATGAGGGGAATGATTGCCGACGGAAGAGATTTTTGCTCGCGTCAATTTTTATCGGTTTGGGGGTAAATGTTCATGTCCTTCACCATCGCCTCAAAAATATTCGGTGTCTGTTTGAGCGGAAGTTGCTCTACAAATGTATTAAATGCTATTGTATCCTTCGGTAAGCAAGCACCCGCTGGACCCCTCAGATGCTCATTACAGTGTAAATATTCGGTGTCTACCGATTTTCTCTCTTCTAAATTTTTGATAATTGTATTATAATTTACATTTTTTTGCTTACAAATCTCGTAAAATGCGTTGGCGAATAAAATTTTCTGCGTATTATAAAGATTTTGAAAGTATTTTGTGAGTTCCGCTTCGGTAGGGTGAACCTGGGATATCTTACAATTGAGTGGTTGGTACATGGCGGCGATGGCAGCGGCGGCGGCGGAATCCTCCGTTCCTATAATACATACATTCGCCGCCTTGATATCGGCATAGCCTTGCCGTTCCTTTAAAAATTCTGGGCATACGGCAATACGGAGTTTGTATTTTTCGGCGAGAGCTAGCGTGGTGCCTGGTATTACCGTACTCTTGATACAGACGACGCCTTGGTAGTTATGGGTGCTGAGAGAGTGAATAGCAGATTCTACAATACTTATATCACATTCGTTTTGAGGGGTCAAGGGTGTAGGAACGGCGACGACGACAATATCGGTGGTGAGTATATCTTCTATACGAGTGTTAGGGAACTTAATATCATAGAACGATGTTGTATGATATTCGGTAAATACGTCATAGAGGGCTTTGCCGACTTTGCCTAGCCCAATAAATCCTATCTTCATTCTGTTGGTGTAGTATATTTTAGTGCTGTATTTATATACTCGGCACTGAAAATACGAAGTTTCGTCGCCGAATTTTGGACACTATGACCTATAATAAATCGGTCGTTCTCTATCATAAATCCGTAGGCAAATTCTCGGTCCGCCTCTAGTTGAAACCATTCTGAATATTTTATCAGATTCATGCGTTTGTCAAAAACGACAAAGGCGTGTCTATACCGGCGGTTTTTATGATAATGAACAATAAACCAGAGTTGGTCGTTGTATTCTACGGCGCACGATGACCCACACATACTATTAAAATCGTTCGGCATTTTGCGCTCTTCTAGTATAGTGAGTTCGTGCGTTTCAAAATTAATATCACATATTTGTAACGGATACCATCGGTAAATTACACATAATTTAGAATTATAATTGACAAATGACCAATTCTTCTCTACACGAAATTCGGTTTTGAACTTGGGTTGTATATGTTGTCTATCAAAGTTCGTTCCATTAAACACTCCTGATACGACCACGACCCTCATTAATTTATTAAGATATACGGCTAAGTAATAAAGTTGGTTTTCGTATACAAAAAGTCGTATATCTTCATATCCACCATTTGGATGAGGTCCTGAGACATAACCGTCGTCTATTAATTTGGTCTCCTTGACGTTAAAATCACAGGTTAGGGTGATAAGTTGATTGAGATTACGCCATAAGGGCGGACCGAGGCAACGGGAGAGCACAAGATACTCGTCTGCGTTAGCTGGATTTCGAACAATAGATGGAGAAGAAGACTTGAATAGAAGATGTTGATAGGTAAATTTGTTCGATAGATCTACAATTTGGTCGGCGACCAACTTCGGACATGCCGGTATCATCTTATCTAGGACGCACGCTAAAAAAGCCGAAATAAAATCTAGCGGCGGTTAAATGCCTTGTTCCCGTTGTGCGAAGCCCACCATTGATGCGCCCTCTATTGATGATTGGGGTCCAACTCTGTGGGCGATTTTACACGGATTTGCTGAGCAATCGGGGCAAAATGAGGATGAGCGGCAACTCTGGATTTCTATATTTGAGGGGCTGCCCAAGATAGTTCCTTGCCCCGAATGTGCTAAGCATATAACTGGGTGGCTCAAGACCCATCCCGTTGTTCGGTTACGCAAAATACCTATAGCGACGTTACACGATTGGGTTGTCGGATATATTTACGACTTACACGAGGCGGTCAATGAGCGTCTAGGAAAACCGTCGTTTCCTAAGGCGATGTTAACCGAAACGTACGGATCGTTTAATCTAGTTATCAAAATGGAATCCCTCAAACGGTTTCTTGAAAAACTCATCGGCATTTCAGGAACCGGTATGTTATCGTGGAAGACGTGGGAGGGGTTTGTGCTTCGGCTACTCACACTCTATAGCTTAGCGGGACACTGCCCTACGTGTAGATGAGCGGCGGCGTCGCTTCGGCGTCATCGCCGATTGTTTACGGGCGGTATTGAGACGATTCGCCTGATTAGAGGCAATCGCCCGTGCTAATATTATACGCTGCTCCTCGGCGGCTTTCGGTACAAATGCTCTACCGGTAAGTCGTAATCGTACAGGTGGAGGGAGTCTACCAATACGACGTGTAGAGTTGGTTTTTAGTGGCTCTATACGGCGACGTGTGATGGTCGTTGCTTTTCTAACAACCGGATATTCCTTGTTAAAAAAGCTAGTAAGTCTGTTTAAAAAACCGGACATTCCTACTATAGGGTGTCTAATATCGCGCCTTTTCAGCGGGGCTGAGGGCACGCCACTTCTCGCCAATCTTACGGGCAACCGCTACAACGTTGCTGCGGAGAGATGGGTTTTCACGGAGAATCTCAGGGCGTGTCTTCTGGGCGAACTTCATGTAGCCATTGAGCTTCTTGCCGCCGCGCTGCTTGCGGGTATTCTTACGGCTGTTCTTGTGGTTATTCTTACGTGTGCGGTTTGCCATTCTATACTCAGGGGGTTGATTTTTGTTAAAACTCGGCGAGCCTTCGTCACTAAAATTCAGCGTCCGTCGCAAAGGTCATCTGCTCCGTCGTTCTACCGACTCCCGCCTTGGAATAATTGCTGACGCGCTTCTCAAAGAAGTTATCCTTGCCCTCCAGGGAGATGCGCTCCATAAACGGAAACGGATTCGCCGTATTCCAAATCTTCGGATAGCCCAGTTGAACGAGGAGTCTATCGGCTACAAATTCTAGATACTGACTCATCATCTTCGCATTCATGCCGATAAGTCCGCAAGGGAGAGACTCCGTAATAAACTCCTTCTCACACTTGACCGCTTCACGAATCATCTTATGTGCCTTTGTCTTGCTTAGTTTTGTCTGGAGCATGCTGTATAGTAGGCAGGCGAACTCTGTATGCATACCCTCGTCACGTGAGATAAACTCGTTGGATGTGGTGAGTCCAGGCATGAGACCACGCTCCTTGAGCCAGAAGATAGAGCAGAACGCTCCGCTAAAGAAGATACCCTCTACTGCCGCAAATGCCATCAGACGCGAGGCAAAGTCCGCTTCATCCGATTCCATCCATTGAATCGCCCATTCCGCCTTCTTCTTGACGCACGGAATGGTCTCAATCGCCTTGAGCAAATGGGTCTTCTCCGTTTGGTCCTTAATATACGTATCAATGAGTAAGCTGTATACTTCTGAATGGATGTTCTCCATAGCAATCTGAAACCCATAGAAGCAGCGCGCCTCTGGAATCTGTACCTGCTTCATAAAGTTCATCGCTAAGTTCTCATTAACGATACCATCACTGGCGGCAAAGAATGCCAAGACGTGACTAATGAAATGACGCTCGTCCTTATTGAGACTATCCCAATCCTTACGGTCTCTCGAGAGGTCTAACTCCTCCGCAGTCCAGAAACTACCTTCCGCTTTCTTATACATTTCCCATACCTTCTGGTTTGCAATAGGAAAGATTACAAAACGATTTGGATTTGGTTGTAAAATTGGTTCCGTCTTAGGAAAACGGCGGCGTGTAATCACTTGGAACGCCTCTTCCTTTTGCTGGCTACCGCGGGCGCCTAACGATCCACTATCCACTGACGTGGAACGACGACGGGGAACTATGATATCAGGAGGAGTTGATACAGCGTTCATTGCCGGTACTTTATTCTGCGATTTCATTTTGCCGGGGTTGAATGCGTTTTGTGAAATTTAGCAGTTGTGTAGGCTTACGTCATTTTTTTCCCTCGGGACGAACAAAATTGAGCGTGGTTTGGCGAAGGTAAGGGAGGGGCATTACTCCTTAGTTAAGATGACGAGTGTTGGACTAAGTACTTGGCTTCTTGGTATTGGTGGCTATGCTGGTCTCTTTGGTTCTCTCGCCCTGTTCTATCTCTATCCCGCTTTTCCACGTAAGTATGTACCAGTTCTCTGTGTCGTACCCATTGCGAGTGCCGCCGCCCTTTACACCTTCTTTCAAATTCTTTACCTAACACTAGAATTTGTCGTTCTAGTTCTTCAGTCAATGCTCAATGAACATATTACCGTTGTGCTCATCTCTACGACATTCATTGGCGGACAAGTTCTACTCATCGGGTATGTTGTATACAAAAATAACTATCTGAATCGTATTGTTCTCAATCACGCAGTTGATGAAGAGACTGAAGGCGAAGACGAAGGCGAAGACGAAGGCGAATACGAAGGTGAAGATGAAGAACTACAACCTGAAGATGTTGATAGCGGCGCTGATGCGGATAATGAAGATGGAGTGAATCTCAGTGCTGTACCTAAGTGTAATGGTTGCGATGATGAATGTACTAAGTGTATGCCGCCCCTTGTTTCTACTAGTGCCGCGACCGGACTCAGCGGTGAAGTCATTGCCGATGTTGTATGCGAAAACGGTGTCTGCCGCATCAATAATGTAACAACAACCAGCCAGGCATGGAAGGATATGCTTGCCGAAGAGGGCGTCAAGATTGATTAAATAAGAACTTTACGAAGACGAACCAACAGTTTCAAGAAGGTCGTCTCGGTTTCTGGGATTTCAAACAATAAGGAGAGTGGCTTGTTGACACGGATGGCGCCCTCTGGGCTCACCAATTTTTCAGCAAATATATAGTTTTTTACGGCGCTGACGATATCCTTATACGGATAACGCTTGGTGAGGTCAATATTCGGCAAACCGGGCGGCTTCACAGCGAATGTTTGATGGCGAAACGGAGACGATTCTAGAAAAGCGGGGTCTCTGAATTGTTCCAAGGCGAGTTCTATGATGGGTTTTTCAATCGTTTTCATATGTGTATCAATATGGCTCAAATTATTGACGAGCGACTCAATCGTCTCGGTCATTTCCTCTAGATCGCACTCCATTTCAAATAGATTCATAAGTTTTGCCGTCTTGCTTGTAGTACCGGTTGAATTCGTACCGGCGGTGGAGGATGACTCGTAGCCCTCTGACTCTGCGTCGCTCATATCTACCAGGAACGGTTATTCCTCGTGGATATCTTCATTTTTTATGGGTTACGGAGGGGGCTCATGGCTCATGGCTCTTTGCGAATACGGCTCGCCAGCCAACTTACCGGACTGTGAATCTCGCCCCGCCAAAACCACGCATACGTCGGCAACGGCTGCTCCGTCTGTTCCTTTGCTGCGCGTACGGCGTACCACCAATGGCGGGGAATGAGAATGGTATTGCCTGGGCGTAACTTAATCTCAATATACTTCACATCACCGATCCACGGAATCTCTTTCGTCGTCTGTATCCAGGGATCCTTACCGATAATATCATCCGCGTCTTTGGCAGGAATGGCACCCTCATGGGCAATCCATAACTCTAATGGTGTACCATCGGTCGAGACAATCGCCGTAAAATCGGCAACGCCTTTACGAAGTCCCATAACATCGTTCTGTTGATAAATATACGGAGTCGGTGTCTGGGTAGGAACGGTGTACCATTGATGGAAACCCTCCGCCGCCCAGTGCTCAAAATTATTCCGAAGTTTGATTGAGTCGGCGATGTTAGCAAGGCTCGTAGGAGTCGTATTATTTGGCGTCTGGAGCCATACGTTCCACGGAGTTTTGAACTTCTTGCCCTCACTATCCTCAACTATAAGTTCCCACGTCTTGTTCGCCGTTTTATTATATGCCCAGTTGCCCAACCAATGCTTCGGTAGGCTACGAATGACGATTGGTAATTGTTCGTTCATCATCTCCTTCCAATTTGCGTCAGGTACGTAATCCTTCTGTAAAATCTGAAACTCATGAATGGCGCCGCGATATGCCACAACGGCTATTCCAAAAATCAATAAGACCAGGAAGAGCAATTCAAATATCATCTCCTGGAATTACGCCGTGACTTTTTACGTGAGGCTACTCCGCGGTTGGGTAAGCAATTATCCCACAGACCGGGTAAGAAATTGCCGCTCATAATATGACGGATTTCCTTGCGACTTAGGACTTTTCGTGTACGATTTTTTACGTTACCGTGGTTATTGAGTATTTCACGTAACTTATACCCTTTTCCATTATTGATAGAAACTACATCGTGAGTAGTAGGCATACCAGACGCCGCATGGACCTTTTCACTGTGAAAGACCTCTTTAAGCATTCTGGTATGGGCGGTGATTATAATTCTGCGTCTATGTTGATACTATGTAAAATTGTGGTATGAATAATCATAAATTTCGGAAGCATGAGAATAAAAAATATTCCAAATGGGTATATTTGTAAATATATCATAATATACGATAGTAATATTGCTGAAGCATAGGGTAAAGGACAGGTGTTATTCAGATTGAACGATAACCAATATTTTGCGTACAACTTTTTATTTTTCACGTGGTACAAAAAATTTATGTAATATGTTAGATAACACGCAAAAATTCCGGTGGACATACCAAAAAATAATATATTTGGGAATGTTTCTGGCGAAATTTTTATTAAATCAAACGCATTAAGTAATTTTTCTTTTGTTGTGTCTTGATTCATTATAATGTAAATATAATTGGATAGAACAATTGGAATATATGGCTTTGATAATAAAAACCATACTTGGTCGTGTTCAATATTTGGTATATTTTCTAACGGATGTTTTAGTGGCATATTGTAATGTTCAAGACATAGTTGGCACTGGCGAATAAAATCAGGATTCTCTGTTGTTCTTCTCCATTGTTTCAAACATTGGAGATGAATATATTTAATACTACCTGTACACCTACAAGGGGTAATAAGGGGGTCTGTAGGAGAGGCTGGATCAAAACAAAATCGGCAGCCGGGTGTGCCGTCCTGACGGACTGGGTCCATCTAAGGGGTATGAGAAAAAATAATTTTAATGAGCAGCGGGTGGGTAGTAACCTGTGTTATTGGCGATGGTCTCGGTAATCGCCTATTTCAAATCGCTGCTATGCTCGGCTACGCTGAACGACACGGGCATCGGGCGGTCTTCGTAAAGGAATGGGTGAAGGCGAACTCTGCGCAGCCTGGTGGGGAGCGAGTATGTGATTACTTTCCTGAAATTCCAACAATTGGTGAGGAGTCGTTGGTTGGGATGAAATGGACCGAGATGCGCGAGGATTTCGTGGACGCAATGACTTACCATGAGCTGCCTCACGTGGCGGGCAATGTTAAGTTGTGTGGGGCATTCCAGTCCGAGCGATACTTTCCTAGCGGGGGCGTTCGGTTGGCTAGAGTGATGGCTAGGGATTGGGGCGAGAGGGTGCCCACGGTCTTTCTACACGTCCGTCGTGGCGATTATCTCCACCCGTTCAATCATCACCACTACGTGGAACTCTCTTCGTACTACGAGCGGGCTTTGTCGCTTTTTGAGGAGGCGTACGTTGTTGTATGCTCCGACGATTTGGCATGGTGTAAGTCCGTTCTGCCTTCACGGCATCCTGCTATTCGTGCGGATAGATGGATTTGGTTCTCTGGCGATGAGTACGAGACGCTTTCGGCGATGATGGGATGTACTCTTGGCGGCATCTGCGCAAATAGTACGTTCTCGTGGTGGGGGGCTTACTTGGGTCGTGGGAATGGTAAGCTTGTGACGATGCCTGCGCTATGGATTCAGGATAGGGTGGGATTTCCTAAGGCGGTTGATATTTACCCCGCTTGGGCAGAGCGGATGGCGGTTTAGAGCGTGACAAATTTAGACTTTGTAATTAGATGAGTGGTCCGACAGGTGATACAGGCGCAACAGGGGTAACGGGAGCAACGGGAGAAACGGGGGCAACGGGTATTAGTGGTGAAACGGGACCTACTGGATGGACTGGCGATACGGGTGCCACAGGACCCACGGGTATGACAGGTGATACGGGTGCCACGGGTGTCACGGGTGATACAGGACCCACGGGTATGACGGGTGATACAGGTGCCACGGGTGATACAGGACCCACGGGTATGACAGGCGATACGGGTGCCACAGGTGCCACGGGTGCCACAGGACCCACAGGTATGACGGGCGATACGGGTGCCACGGGTACTACGGGTGCCACGGGTAATACGGGTGCCACAGGTGCCACGGGTGATACAGGACCTACAGGTATGACAGGCGATACGGGTGCCACAGGACCCACGGGTACCACGGGTACTACGGGTGCCACAGGACCTACAGGTTCTTCTGGTGATACAGGTGCCACAGGACCCACGGGTTCTTCTGGTGATACGGGTGCCACAGGACCCACAGGTTCTTCTGGTGCTACAGGCGACACTGGACCCACTGGTGCCACCGGTCCGCTCTATACAATTCAGGAACTTCAAAATTCGCAAGTTGGTAAGATTCAACAAGAAACTACAGATACTGCTACACTCAGTGCCATTCTGTATCCGAATATAGGAGTTCTGAATCCTACATTTCAAACATGGGCATCACTCGGTTATCCTCCGCTCTACACCTTGCTCACTATGCCATTGCTACATCCATCTCCCTGCTCCGATGGTGTTACGCGTGATATGTACGACTATTGCTCGTGGCTTCTAGGAGTTGACCTTGGCGCACAAGTGACCCAGTTTGATTCCTACTTTGGAGGAATTAGTATGTCATACGGATTCCTCGGCAATACGCTTATAATTTATATGAGTGCCGATGCTGTACCCAATGTTAATGTTGTATCGTATATCAGTACTATAAATTAGTTTTAAGGTGCGAATTTCTTAAATGGATGTGTAGTTGGCAATGAGGACGCTAATCCCCATTTCCATGCTAAGTATCCTTCTACCTGCTGGCGTTGGGATAAGGTGAGTAATGAATTATAGAAAATGACTTCCATTTCATATCCAATATAGTAATAACTTGCACTGTAGTAATCGGTTCCTAAATAGGTCGTAGTTCCAGCAGTGAATGCAGATGCTGTTGTATTGGAATATATCGTTCCGCCGTTTTGGGATATGCTTGTAGTTAATCCATTCACTTGACCTGTTATAATAACTGTTGTTCCAGATGTGTACGTTGAAGCCGGCATAGATGCCATTCCTGTCCATGTCACCTCGTTATTCAAATAGGAAACTGCGCCCACACCAGCACCACCTCCAGCATATCCTCCAGATAACGATCTGGCACCTTGTGGTCCACCAATGACCATATTGTTATTGCCACTCGGACTTGGATTATTGAATACAACAAACATTGTTTCTAGAGAGGGAGCCGCTGTGTAGGACGTCACGTAACCCGTATTTGACGCTGTACAATATATTGCACTATTTGCCGTTGAATAGGTTCCAGCAATCTTACCAGACGCAACCGTTGCGTTATATCCGTTTCCAGATTTATCGTACCATGTGCTCACTGTTGTTCCATTGGCAGGCGGAACACCCGTAGCATTTGGATCTGTACCATCTAACCACATTTGTAGTCCAGAAATAGTTTTTGGGCTGAATACGGTACTGAAGGATGGTAGAGTTTTACCTGGATGGGTGGACGGAAGACTAGGCGTACCGGTAACAAATCCCCATTTCCACGCTAAATATGCTTCTACCTGTTGTCTTTGGCTTGTAGAAAGAGCAGTATTATAAATAATTACTTCTCCAATATACCCGTTCCAGTATTCTGTTGTCGGATTTGCCTGATTGCCAATACCATACTTTGTAATAGCAAATGTTCCGCTCGATGCACTTGATGCTAAAGTACCTGCAGCACCGGTATACCATAAATATGCATTCGTTCCATCATATTGACTTACGGCTAAAAAGGGGGTTCCTGTCGTTATAGCATTATTCGCAAGAGGACCTGATACACGATATGTTGCTATAGTGCTTGTAGTATTCTGATTAAAAAGAGCAATGGTACCATCTGTTCGTCCATAATCAACATTTGTTCCGTTTTCTAAACTCACTAAACGCTGGTCACGTCCACGAGTATTTGGCATAGTTACGTTTGTTATAGCAACAGTAAAACATGTGAGTATTGTTCCTGTAATCGATACAGAACCTAGAAAATAGGGAGCATCTGCTAAATATATACTTTGACGTCCATTGATACTATTTGTTGTTAGTACCGGTGTTCCTGTTGCTGTTCCGTTATTACCATTGCCTGATTTATCGTACCAAGTTGTTACGTTAGAACCGCTTAATGCGAGTGCTGTGTTATCTGCCGAATCCAACCATAACTGGCAACCCGTAATATCTACCGGTTGAAAGGGGCGATTGTACACGGGTGTTGGAATGGTTGTGACGGTGAGCGCAGTATTCCATTTACGTTGGAGGTAGTTTGTAACGGCTTGGAATTGAGCGGTCGTTAGCGTCGTATTATACACAATCATTTCGTAGAGGGTACCTGAATAAAACTGACTTGAGCCTGAGACGCATCCTATTGTCAATGCATCACTTGTTACATTGGTTAATGCCGCAGCACCGGTTGTTTGTATAACACCGTTCTTATAAATTGTTTGCGAGCTTGCCGAAATATTTGCTGCAATTACATTGATAGTATTTGCAACACTTTTTTCTACTAATACTGATGAGTTATATGCTGTTGTTGTTGAATCTTGATTACTAATATAACCTCGTGGTGTTGTTCCATCCATATAAGGGAATACAACATAATTCGTTACTTGAAATCGGAATAAACTTGTATTTCCCGTAAGATTTCCAGATATAGTCGTTGGATTACAAACAGCAATTAAACAATGGGTTGCTGTGGGTACAGTTACAGACGATGTAAGGTAATTATTTGTACCGTTCAATACAACTCCTAACGATGATGCCGAATAGGTTGGGCTATTAAATGCTGTTGCACTATGACTGGTACCTGACTTATCTGCCCATGCTGTTACAGCAGTGCCGGTCATTGTTATAGATGATGTATCGGCACCGTCTAACCATAAAACACATCCCGTAATATCGGTTGGCAGAAATGGTGTATCAATTAACGAACCGTTTGCGGTTTGTACCGTATTTGTAATGCTCCATTTGTTCATGAGGGACGCCTCAATCTGCTGGGTTTGTATTGTTGGGAGTGCCGAATTGTAAAAGTCTAGTTCACCAAGCTGGAAGTTGGTGACACCTGAATTAACAAGGGATCCGCTACTAATCCACGCACCTAACGTAAAATTCGTGGCACCCGTTTGCGATTGAATCGCAAAGGATCCATTTGTAATCAATGCTAAAACACCGTTGATATAATAGTAAATATTTGTACCGTTACATATGAGAGTGAGCAGTTGATTTACAGATGTTGTGAGGGCGGCGGGTCCCGTAAAAAGTGTTCCAGCATTATATGCGTGAAAATAGAGAACACCTGTGGTGCCTGTTGTAGGTGCACCTCCACTTGATGTATAATTCGTCATAGAAAGAACATTATAGGTATTATTTCCGTCAAACTGTTTGACCATAATCCAGTTTGTAGAGCTCGAGGGATTGAAGACAAGGAACAGAGTCCATGATGTAGTATTGTTGATGGCGGCTTGAGGCATATTCATATAATAGTTAAGAGATGTACCAAGGGCGAGGTAGTTGTTGGTCAATGTAGGTTGATAAACGGCTGTTGATTGTGTTATATTATACCCATTGCCCGATTTGTCGTTCATTTGGGTTACTGCCGTTATAATGGTTGTTGGATCTGCTGCGTCTAACCATAATACACAGCTTGGAATTAAGGTGGGATTTGTAATGCCTGCTGTAGGATTTGATACTGTAACACCCCATTTATTTCCTAAATACGTTTGTATTTGCTGTACCTGAGTATTTGTAAGAACTGTATTATAGACGATTATTTCATAGACATTCGATACAGATACTAAATTTCCGTATGAACTGCCTTGCCATTCACCGCCGATTGAAAATCCTTGGGCTGTACTTGAACGTGTAAGTCCACCCGCAGTATATGATGTACCTGACGCACCATTCACCCACGAATATGTTACACCTGTACTAGTACATGTATATGCGGCGATGACTGGTGGCTGTGATATAGATCCTGATGATGTATAATTTGTTATTGGACTATTAGCATAATAAAAGCGTAGATCTGGAGCGGTGGAATCTACATAAAATCCAAATCCGTCCGGCGAGCTGTAACTTGTTGATGTATTGGGGCGTCCTGTGAATACTGTTTGATTATTTACTGCCGTTTGAGAGAGCACAGCAATAAACATAGTGTATTGTGTCAAATTTACAGGTTTATTAACATACATATAACTTGTATTAAGTTTGACAGAAGGATATGTACTATAGGGTACATAGGTTGTTATTCCACTACCTGGTATCAAGTTATAGCCATTACCTGATTTATCGTTCCATTGTACCATTGTTGTGCCCTTTGTTACCGTCGTGGCATCACTGGCATCAATCCAAAAGTTACGACCGGTTCCCCATTTCGCCATCAAGTAATTTTCCACTTGTAGGCGCTGGGTGGTTGTAAGTGGTCCAGTGTAGACGATAACCTCACGGATGTTGCCAACGAAGTAACGGCTACTGCCGCTGGGGAATGAAGATGATAATGAAAACCGTGTAGATGCCGTTTTATTCATTGTTGTACCAATAATATTATATCCTGTTGGAACGGATACTGGATTTGAATTGTTGAGTACTCCATTCACATAATATCCTACGCCCAATCCAAGATCGTTGGTATCACTGTTGCTAATAGATAATGCACTTGGATAGAAACGTATAGATGTATCACCGCCATTAATATCAGTACAAGCAATTAAATATCCAAAACTTCCGCCAGTTACAGCTGTTGCTTGACATACTACAAATACAACTGAAACTCCTGATGTGATACTTATGTAATTTGTTGTCTGTAAGATTCCACCGCTCGCAAAATTCACACAAGGTGGTCCTGAATTACTAACATAAGTTACGGTGCCGGCAGTGAGTGACATGTTATTACCGAGACCTGAATTATCGCGCCACGTGCTGACTACCGGTACAATTGTGGTGGCGTCGGCGGCGTCTAGCCATAACTGGCAGCCGCTGATGGCGAGTGGATTCACCACGGGGGCAATACTGCCTTGACCCGCCTCCGCAATATTCCATTTTGCTCCTAAATACGCATTCACTGCTTGAATTTGATTTGCGGTTAGAGCTACATTGTAAATAATAACTTCGTAGATGGTGGCAGTAAGATAATTGTTTCCAGGTGCTGCTGCTCCTATATATTGCCAATATGCCGCTGTATCACTTGTTCCATCCGCTCCAGTAAATACTTGTGCTCCATTATAATATCCAGTATAACTTACACCTGATGTTTTAACAGCACTTGCCAGAAATGGACTTGTAGGAAGAGTAGTGCTAAAATTCGCAAATCCAGGTGTATTTTCTGCCATATAATATACGGCATAACCATTATTATATCCACCCAGAAACATAGTTCCTACATAACCACCGCTGTAGGCGGCTACATAGTACATATTTGATGTAGTTGATGGCACAGGACTCGCCACCATAAACATTGTATTTGTCTTGGAATACGGAACGGACATAGTAAAATACTGTGCCGATGCGGCTGTAAAGGAAACACCGCCAGTGCTTTTCACAAACACTGGAGCATTCACACCGGTCGCATTATAACCATTACCTGATTTATCCTTCCATGTTGCGACGCCTGTTCCTGTAATGGATGTCGCATCGCTCGCATCCAGCCACAGGGCACACGTAGGAATTTCCGTGGGCGCAAATGCCGGTGTTAACAAATTATTCAACGTAAAATACGGATGGGTTGACGGTAGAAGAGACTGTAAACCCCATTTTTGGGCTAAGTAACCTTCCACCTGCTGCCG
>Ga0208105_1000146_pt1 | contig 28495 bp, 29 predicted proteins | sample CryBogCBE16Jul07_FD_184574 | JGI IMG/M metagenome (GOLD analysis project Ga0208105, IMG submission 184574) | Freshwater microbial communities from Crystal Bog, Wisconsin, USA - CBE16Jul07 (SPAdes) | ecosystem: Environmental > Aquatic > Freshwater > Lake | place: Crystal Bog, Wisconsin, USA... | reverse complement strand
GAAGGTCATCCTCGACTCCGGCACGCGCTGCTCTGGCAAGTGCCCGACTGAGGTCGCCAAGCTGCAGCTCAACGGACAGGACCGCTTCACGGAGCGCGAGGGACGCTACTTCACGTACGTGCAGCCCTACCAGCACCACACCCGCACGCCCCAGGCGCCGGGTATCTGCGTGTACTCCTTCGCGCTCAAGCCGGAGGAGCACCAGCCGTCGGGCAGCTGCAACTTCTCCCGTATCGACAAGGCGACGCTCCAGCTCACGGTGTCCGTGAACACGGTGCGCGCTGGACGCACGGCTCAGGTGCGCGTCTACGCCGTCAACTACAACGTGCTGCGCGTGATGTCCGGCATGGGCGGTCTGGCGTACAGCAACTAAATGCGAAAGCATACCACCAAAACCACAGTACAAAACCACAAATGTCTCCGAAAATCCGGGGTCATTTGTGGTGGCTCAGCTTGGTGTTCTTCAATAGGATGTCGCCGTCTACACCATTTCCAAAATCATGGATAAGTGTCCACGAGTCACCAAACAGTTGTAGTATTTCATCGCGTCGCAGTTGACTCTCGTATAACCCGGTAGCATATTCGGTAAAGACAAATCGTGTGCGCTTCAATGTCTCCGTAGCACCACCGAATACTAGATCCTCTGCTCCCTGTACGTCTGCCCAGATGAAATCAATCGTAGTGTCTTTGAGAGGTTCAAAATCGTCGAGCCGCACACAGTCAACGATGACATCCTCTTCAAACTTTACGTCGGGGCATCGTTCTCCTAAATGAGGAGTTGGTCTCTTCAAGGAGGATGAGCATGAATACGGATTCTCGCGGACAACCGCATCCGAATGATAATAGACGTACCCAGATGAAAGGTGAAAAATCTGCTGTCCGGTTGTGTTTGACAGCGCATACGGATAGAGTTCGCAGAGTCGGTCGACGCCATGATTGCGAAGAAAGGCAATGTTCCGCGGATCAGGTTCGAACGATACAATTCGCGCACCCGGGTGTGACGTCCTAAATATACGAGTATCGTCTCCGAAGTGGGCTCCTACTTCAACGAGAGTCTTGACATCTAGCGATCGGATGAATGAATGGATGTCCATGTCTATGTATGATACTGAATTAACCATACCCTTACGCAGCATTCACTTACACGCTCTTGTTTATATCCAGTATGTTCAACGGACAAGCGGAGCAAGACAGGTTCGTGACGAGTATTCTGAAACAGAAGGAGAATGGGTTCTTCCTCGAGATTGGGTCAAACCACCCAATCAACATCAACAACTCCTATCTCCTTGAAACGACGTACAACTGGAAGGGTATCATGGTTGAGTACGATCCTGCGCACTTGCCTGGGTATAAGGAGCACCGTCCGAAGAGTATCCACGTTATCCAGGACGCAACCACGATCGACTACAAGGCGTTGTTCCAGGCGAACAATGTCCCTCTTAACGTCGATTATCTCCAGATTGACCTTGAAGTAGACAACGGTTCAACGATCCAGACATTGGAGAAGCTGAACAACGAGGTACTTGATACGCATACGTTCGCAACGGTAACGTTTGAGCACGATATCTACCGCGGCGACTTCTTCAATACCCGGCTGCGTTCGAGGCAGATTTTTGCGGATAGGGGATACATGTGTGTGTTTATGGACATCCATAACGAGGAACTCAGATATGTCTACGAGGACTGGTACGTTCACCCAAGCCTAGTTGACATGAACTACGTAAATGCCCTGATGTCCAAGAATGCCGGGTTCTACGAGATGAGCCCGATTACGAATCATCCCTCGATTAACTGGCAGAAGATTGACTATCGGATAGGATGAGTGACGGGAAGAACCGGAGATACGTACACCCAATACCTTGACTGCGCCGAATGATCTCATCTGCAAAGTTCCATGCGAGAATTACCAGGAGCACCTTCTTTCCAGCATAGGACAGAAGGCGTTCGTGGCTCACAACCTCGATATTCGTTCCGGCTGTGTATTTACCTTGCTTCAACGTCGAGTCGTCGATGATACACTCGGGCGCATACGGGCTCGGCTTGGAATCGAACACATAGTTTAGGAACACATTTCCCTTCGCAGCCGCACCGTATCCGACGATCGAATACCCGTCCTCGACATACGTCTTCAAGAGCGCGAGACTTTCGTGTTTAAGTTTCTCGATCGTCCGCGTATACTGGGTGTAGAATGCATCGGTATACAACCCCCGCGTACTCTCGTCCGTCAGGCTAAGTAACTCGGATGTTTTGAGGACACCCTTCCGTATCTCGAATACATACGACGTGCCATGTATGGGAGTCTTGTATACGTTAACAACCGTACAGCCTGCATTCTTAGCTGCGGTTATCATCGAACGGACGGTGAAGAAGGACACGTGTTCGTGGTAGATCGTGTCGAACTCATTATTCGCATACATATTGGATTGCGACGTCTGAACTACCAACAGAGTGTCCGCATCCATCACCGATGCGCATGTTTGGAGAAACCCAACGGGGTTCGTCACATGTGCGACTACGTTTTCCGCAACGATAAGGTCGATGTGTACCCCATTGACGAGCGTAGTGGGCTCAACTCCCCAGAACTTGGGCTCAACTACGTGCCCATTCGCACGTGCTCGGGCAATCTGGTTTGTCGCCGGATCCACTCCGTATGTCTTCCACCCCAGAGCCTTGAACTCATCCAGCTGGTACCCGTCGTTGCACGCCAGTTCGAGAACTGTTCGGTCCTTCTTCTCAATCTTGCGAGTGTACGTCTCTGCGAACATCTTGAAGTAGTTGCGCAGAGTAGCCGACGTCCCGCTCTCGTAGATATAGTTGCGAAAGAGGACATCGCGGTCAACGAAGTGACTCAGCTGCGTGTGCGTACAGTGCGTACACCTGAATAGATGAAGCGGATACGTGTTCGCGACATCTGTCTTGTTCGTAAAATTGTTCGCGAGAGGCTGGTTGCCCAGATCAAGAACCGATTCCAACATGGTGTTGCGACATATCAGACATTTTGTATACCGACCGACTGGAGCCGCGATACGTTTCATAAACACATCCCTGTTCTGAACGTACTCTGCATGGATCGCATCCTTTGACCCCAAGAACGTATACCCAAACCGCCGTGTGAACTTCTCGCAGTTCATCTGGAACCCAGTGTCGTCCGACGTCGTGGTCGTAGTCACCTTTGACCGAGTCTTTTCCGCAACTGTCACACCGATGTCCCCGATCGTCGCATTGAACGAGCCGACATTGAACACGTCTGGAGACTGTATGGACTCTCGTGCGTTGAGAATACTGCGAATTGCATTGATCAAATCGGTGTACCATAGAATACACCGCCATGCGGTAAGATTACAGATCGAGACTTCCTTGTTCGCGAAGGCTGAATAATAGATCCCATTGTATATCAGCTCGGGGCGGACATTCGGCGACTGTCCGATTACGGTCCCCATGCGCAACCCAACTGTGCGCTTACCCACAGCCGCAACAGCCCGTTCGCGGGCTAGCATCACGGTCTCATAGTTCTGCAAACCCGCCTCACGGATCGGTTCGGATTCTGTCGTGATCGTTTGGTTGTAGTATAGCGATCCGGTGGATGCGTAGATACACAACTGACTGCTATCCATCGTTTCGACTAGTTTCACGATCTCACTGACGTTTGCGTCGTACAGGACTGGATAGTCCATCTTTTCGCATTCGGCTTTACGTGAGACACCTGCAAAGTACAGGATGACATCGAATCCCTTCACATCAACTGCGCTTGCCTTCGTTTGATGATGCGGTGGGTTCATGGCTGGATCGGCTATGTCGAAGCATGTGACTTCATGCTCCTTCAAGTCGTCGTATAGCATCGTCCCGATGTACCCATTTGACCCGATGATCGCGATCTTCATTGTCAGAGGACTGGTTTAGAATCCATGTATTGTAACGCTACGAGTAGTAGATCATTTTACGAGGGACACTCCTAGAGTTGTCAAACTTCGTAGTAAGACCCATACAGGCTGAATGGCACCATAAAGGCGCGTAGACATGCTTCGAATCACCAAAGAGAAGGGACATCAGTGAGAATGTACTTCTGGACAGGATGACAACATCGGATTTACACAGCAGATACAGGTCCAGACTTTCGTCTTGGTTCGAGATGACCCTGTATGGCAAATGGAGTGTTTCGCCGGGCGATGTCAGAAGAATGACCTCGTACCCCGGAAACGCTGCGTTAGCTGTCTTAATCACAACTCCGAGTTTGGCAATGCTGATCGGCGATTGTCTGTTCTCACACATCATATCCATGCATTCATCATACCGTTCTGAGTTGATCAAGTTCGCATACGCGTTGTTGCACACACGCCCATCATAATCCGGGAGTGACTGAACATCGTTACGACGGAGATGAACAAGGATTGTTCTGCGAGCGTTGAAGGGTACCCGGTAGTCTCTCTCCAGCGCATACCGAGAGAGCGATGCGCATACAGACTCTCGGAGGTGCGCATAGAAGTAGCTTACGAAGTCAGCCTTGACCGTTGCAAGTGTATGAACCATAAGCCGATACCACTCGTGTTGGGAAACCGGCGCACTCTCCTTTTCAACAGCAGTCCTATTATGAACTGCGATCCAGTCACACAGCGCCTTCATGAAAATACTGTCGTCGTACCGTGTGACGTCTCGTTCAATCGGAATGGAATGATGATGTGCATACATGATACTGGCTATGTGTGTCGAAAGGATGCCGCCTAACCGATCGCCCGTATCCACCAACCGTACTCCCATTTATACTACGCAGTCTTAGACTACGAAAATGACACACAGTATTTTGACAACCTCATACGAATGCTATGGAAAGGGCGCCCAGTTTATGCGGGAGAATCTGGAATCAGTCATTGCGCAGACCTATCGCCCACTCCAATGCATCGTTTCGGATCATAGCAAGGACCATGCGATCGAAGATATGATCAAAACGCTCGACCCGAAGGGTGTTGACATCGTGTACGTTCGGTATGCGGAGAATTATGGAAATGCCGGCGAGAACTGGAACAATGCTCTCAAATACGCGACCGGGAAGACCTTACAGTACAACTGTATGGACGAGCGCCTTGCCCATCCAGATGCGATTAAGAATGCCCTCGAATTCATGTATAGCAGGAATGCTCAGTGGATCGCGGTTGCACAGATCACGGAGCCGGCGAACACTCTTTACATTCCCTATTGGAATCCGTGGATGATCGGTATGAACACACTGTCGGGTCCGACAGCAGTGATCATCCGCGACACTCTCAAGCACATCACGCTTGATCCCCAGTTTTTCTGGTTCATCGACACAGAGTGGTATTACCGGCTTTGGGTTGAAGCCGGAGAGCCGGTTATTTTTGACCAAGTCACGTACATTGGTCGAATCCACGATCTTCAAATGACAAAGACATTCTCCACGAAGGAGCGCATTCAGCTCGAAACCGAACGGATCCATGCGAAGTATGGACCGGTGCTGCCAACCGCATGAACTATGCTAAGGTACTCTGACCGTAATCACCTCTTCCTACACGATTGGGCATATCATGAAGCCCGGGCATTGAGTTTGAGTATGAAGGTTATACAAATGGACGTTTTCTGCATACACCTTCCGCACCGAAAGGACCGGTTGATGAACATCCGGAAGTTAGAGCGATTTTACCCTTCGCTCAACATCCAGGTGATAGAGGGCATCCGGCATGAACGTGGTCTTACTGGGTGTATGATGTCCCACCAGAAGATCGTGCGGATGGCGAAGGAAGAGAAGCGTCCATACGTCTGGGTACTCGAAGACGACTGCAAACTCCTCCCCACGAACGGTAAGCTCGTCGATCAGGCTCGGACGATCGTCGAGTATCTGCGCACGAACCCGGACGTCGGTGTCGTGAGCGGATGCGGGAACCTGAGTGAGTTTACGATCGATATAGTCAAGTCACTTCGCGACATGTTCTTCCTACGATCGTCGCGTGTAACAACTTCGCATTGCGTGTTCTACTCGGAGGCTTGGTACGACAAGGTCCTATCCCTGGATCCGAACCATGGAGCGATTGACGAGATACTGAACGAGCAGTTTAACCTGCGATATACGTATCCTTACTTAGCCACACAGGTTGCGTCCTTCTCGGACATCAAAAAGGAGGATACAAATTACCAGAATATCCTCGCATCGAATACCTTCGTTACGTATACGCTCAAAGAAGAAGGGCTAATAACGCAGTGACCTTGCTCCGGTTATCCGGCTCGGAGAGCGGACGTACAGAATGGCAGTCACCATAGAGATCATCGCGGATCTCGTACGGCGAATAGATCCAATACGAACGGTCAAGACGTTGGTACGGGCGAAGTTTGCACACGAAAATCGACTGGTCGGGGTACGCGAGCATCAACGAGGTCGTATACCCCTCGTCAATTCCCCACTGTGGGCGCTTCGTTTCATCGAACGCGAATGGAAACGTAGCCAAGTCCCTAACGGAGGTCTCCCAGTCGCGATTCAGCTTCAACACGGATGACAGCACGGAACCCTTCCCTACGTGGTAACAGACCGGGAAATGAGATTCTAAGTGTACGAGGTACTTCTTACGAACAATACTCGGCGGCGCGGGCGGCATGCGATGGGTGGGTGGGAAAAGGTGGACGTACTTGCTGTCCGGAATCGACGCAATGTCAGTGATAAAGTAGTTCTTGGAGATGGGAAACATGTCGATGTCGGACACGATGCACACCTTATCCGGGAACAGAGTGGCTCCCCAGAAACGACCCCATACCGCCTGAATGTACAGTGGGATATTCGCTGCGGGTTTGAGCTTGAATACACGTCCATACGTCGTGTCGATCGGAATGTCGTGGTTCTCATCGATGTAGATCAGCACGGGCTCAATCCCCATGCGTAACCGCCAGACCTTCGACACCAGCGGCCAAAAATCAAGGTACATTGGGTTCGAGTCACAGCTATGTAATGCGATATCAATCCTCATCTTATATCTAAGGATGAATGTCTTTTCCTTTTGTTTATACGGGGCGTACAACCCATTGTACTACGATGGATTGGTCGAGAACATCCACCTCATTCACAAGCACTTCCCAGGCTGGGGTATCTTCATCTACTTCGGTGCGGACGTGGATGCCCAGACGGTCGACGTGTTCCGTTCTGCGCCCCGTGTATTCCTGCGATTCACAGGTGAGTTGGGCGCAGTGAATATGGTTCATCGTTTCTTTGCCATCGATGAGCAAGGCGTTGAACTGATGATGGTTCGCGATGCAGATTCGCGAGTTCACTGGCGTGATCGGTGGGCGATTCGCGAGTTTGAGAAGTCCACTGCGTTCGTAGCCCATGCGATTCGTGATAGTTATGTGCATCGCGTAACGTTGCTGGGTGGACTGTGGGGGCTGCGGAAATCGTCGGGACTCCACATTCGTACACTCTACGAAGAGTTCAAGGCAAATCCTGATTCAGCTAAACTAGGACACGACCAGGACTTCTTAGCCTTCGGAGTTCTGCCCCACATAAAGGGGAACATCCTTGCACACGTCGGGAACAATGCTCCATATGACAGCAAGGAGACTCACATCGAGTTTCCATTTCCTCCGCAGGACAATTTCTACTGCGGCAAGGTCGAGAGTCCTGGCTTTGTTGACATACCGCCACCGCGTTCGTATGGTTCGATACACCCCAACGTTCTAAAACTTTCTAGGTGATACACAATGGCAAAGACTCTTCGCGTTGGTTCTCGTCGCAAGGTATGGAACGGAACGGCTCACCACACACCGGGCGGTCTGACGAAGGCGGATCTTAAGATGAACAAGTACCGCCGCATCGTATCCCGCCGAAAGTCGGCGCGAGCTCGTCTTCAGAAGTAAATTCCATAACACAGTACAATGATCAAGGACAGCGTAGACACAGTAATTCGTAGCATCAACTGGAAATGGGGTAGTCTTAACCTACTTCCAGTCGTATTTGGCATATCCATGGCAGCGCTCGACATCCTCATGATGTCCGCCGGGAAGATGGCGCAGACAGGTCAACTTTCGTACGGGTTTGCTCTGCCGTTTGCGACCATTATCTATGCCCTCCAACCCTACTTGTTCATCAAGGCAATGAACTATGAGAACATGGTCGTGACCAATCTCATATGGAACTTGTCATCCGACATCATGGTGACATTGATTGGGCTACTGTATTTCGGCGAGACAATTGCAGGTCTTCGTCAGGTTGCACTCGTCATGAGTCTGTTCTCGATCGGACTGTTCGCTTATACGGACAGCTAAATTTTTAGAGTCGTCTAGATAATGAGCGGGATTGAAATCGCCGCCGCATCCGCCGCAACGGCGGCTCTGGCACTCAGTGCGCTAAGTACGAAGGCTACTCCTAAAATTGGAGATATCCCGATGCCGCCTTTGAATGCGCCTGCGCCCGCGCCTGCGCCGGCTCCGCCGCCACCGACCTCGGAAGCGATTGAAGCGGTACCACTTCCGCAGCCGACTCCGGAACCGGAGGTTGCTCTGACCGTCGAAGAGGATACGGCTGAGCGCGATCTGTTCATCTCCCTCGTCGACACCGGTTTGGAGGGAAAGGTGAAGAATGCAGAGATGACGAAGGCAATTCAGATGGCAAAGAAGAACCCGAAACTCCTGGTTACGAGTCTTGCGGGAGGTGAGACGTTTCTCGTTCATCTAGTCCGCATTGCAGTCGAGAAGGCGGCGTCGAATAACGTCGGAGAACCGACGTGGAGCGAAACCTCCGCGTACGCAAACCAATTGAAACAGAGTGCAGTCGACGCACGCGTGAACCGTCTGCGCGGAAAGCGTGGCGGCGCGTCTGCGTCCCAGCTTCAACAGCTTGTCAAGATGACTCTCGATACATCTTCACGCGAACTCGCCGCTGACCCCGATAATATCGCGGTTGCCAAGCAGGTATCTGAATCCTTCGCACTTCTCGTCAAGAACCGCGACTACTATGATGAGAATGCGCGTATCAAGCGCGATCTCGCCGGTGCGTTTGGCGAGTACTTGAAGTTCATCACGAACGCACAGAGCCGTAGCCAGGTGTTCGGACGTTCGATCCGCAACGACTTAGCCGATGTCATGTTCGACGACGCGAAACCACCGTTCAACGACTTAATGATCAAAAGCGCCGGAATCCTGTGGACGTCCACCAATCGGTGGGGAAAGTTCCTCAAAGAGGCGGGTACAACAAACGACAGTACCGTGGTTCACGATCTGGGTCAAGCCAAGGGATACATTCAACAGGCTGCAACCGTCAAGCTCAAGATTGAGAAAGTCAGGGCATCCGAAGCGAACGCGCTTCGCGATCTCAAACTCAAACAGCAAGACTGGCAAGAGCTGGTTTCAAAGTCTCCCAGTGACAATTACGTGAAGGATGCGTCCGAAGCGCTGGATCGTGCGGTTGACATCGAGACGAAGTACGCACAAGCGAAGGAGGACTTATTAGCCGTAGAGAATGAGCTCTCTGGACGAGCCCAGTCATGGAAAGCCGCGCTCGAACAAGCCGTCAAACTCAAAGACAAGACGTTCGTAACCGACACGCTCAAACGCGAGAAGGATGAAGTGGACAGCGTCGTGAAGAAAGCTGCGGCTGCATATGACATCTACACCAAGTTCTATCAGCAGCGTAAGTTCATTGCCCAAGAAACGACGTCAAAGGAGACAATCGCAACAAACTCGAAAGCCAATGCGGAATCAACCTTGACTCTCCTGGACGAGGTTGCGCGTGGATTGCGACAGGGTATGGCGCTTCGGGGTGCGATTGATAAGGTTCGCGCCAAGTCTCAGTTGAGCGACCCTAACCTGTTCAAGGGATTCGTCGAAAAAGCCATTCAAGCCATTCAATCGAACCAGGTCGCAACACAGACGGTTCGGTCGACGCTCTTTACCGGACGTCGTACGATGGCAGCTCGAGCTGCCATGGCGGGAGGAGCACATATGGACGAAGTCATCGAGTTTCTTCGCCTTCTGCTCCCCAAGCAGGAAGCCTCTGTCAAGTCGGAGATGTTCAAGACATTGGTTACGACACCAGGCAATGTGGCAAACTTGATGCCCATGTTCCGTGAGTTCATTCGCTCTGCGACTGGGTACATCAGTTCATCCGCATCGAAAGCCGCCTTGTTCAAGGAGGCTCTGAAAGCACCGCTGGAGATTAACCCCACGTTTGCTGCCGCCGAGCCGACGTTGGGAACAGTTCAGAAGGAGAAGGAGGCAGCCGTTGTGGTTGAGCAACAATCCACGGCTGCCACAGCTGCCAATGAAGTCGCGGCGGCTCAACAGGCGAAGGCAGATGAAGCTGCGATTGCCGCCGCCAAATCATCCGCCGAGCGTGCTGAGAAGGCGGCGAAGGCAATTGAAATGATCATGGCGCAACGCATGGGTCTGAAACTGCTGAATGAAAGCAGTTCGAACTTAGTTGAAGCACAGCAGCGAATCAGTGAAGAGCAGGAACAAGCCGTTGCGTCTGGCAATTCAGCTGCAATCGCAGATGCTAACAAGAAAGCGTCGGACATTCAGAAGGCGATGGTGAAGATCGACGTCGAGAAGAAGAAGGTGGTACCACCTGCGTTGAAGAAGGTACAGTTTTCCATTGACCGATGGAGGGCGACGACGGAGCGCGCGAATGAGGTTCTGAAAAACACATCCGAGGTCGGAGACGAAAATTCGAAAACGATTGTCGACCTTACCGTGAACCTTGCGAACAAACGGGCAGAGGGTGATGCGATTGCAGAGAGGCTGAATGCTCGACTCGCCGAGACGTCTCAGTCTGGTGGCGGTGAAGAGAGCGAACTCGACGCCATCTCCAAGTCTACTGCGGCGGACGTAGCCAAGCTGAGAGCTGAGATTACGCAACTTCAAATGCCCAAACCAGGTATGTTCGGTACGGTAGCCGCAAAACCAGCTGAGGCGAAGAAGAAGGCTGCGGCTGCGAGGAAACGGGCTGATGCAGCCACCAAGTCTGTTGCGGCTGCGCTCATCAAACTCGATGGGTTGAACATCAAAGGCGATGCTCGTGATTTCTCGCGTCTGCGGCATGACCTGGAATTCCACCGAGATGCGACGGAAGCCGCACGCAACAATCTCAAAGACGACGACGAGACAACAGCGGCTGCGCTGAACAGCGAAGTCGGCGATCTCGAAGTTGCCGTAGCCTCAGTCAAGGGTGTGGTGTCAGACGTGAGCGCTGGACCGGTGGTTCAGGAACGGAACGCAGCAGCCGCGGTGAGGGCAGCCGACGCGTTAATTAAGTCAGCTAACGACCTGGTCGCAGACTTGAAGCAGAAGGTTGCTACCCAAGCTCATCTTGATTCATGGGTTGCGAGCGCAGGAGCGATTGAACAGCTGGAAAAGGGAATCAATGAAGCCGTTGTGAAGGTTGGAGAGGACCGAGACAAGGTATCCGGACTTCTCGAAGCAGCAAAAGCAGAGAAACTCACAACTGCCGCTCCGTCCCGCACAGTCATAACCAGTGCCACTGGAACCGTCGACACGACAGCCGCAGCTGCAAGCACACGTCGCGAACTTGGCGAGGCTACGGGTCGGTTACAAGGATCCAACTTCATCAAACTGAAATCGCTGGTAGACCAGATTACCAAACTTCGCAATGCGAATGTCACAGAAGCCCGTAAACTCCTAGCCCGCGATACAGCCATATCAGTCGGTGTCGGGGTGAACCGTGTACTCGGATTCCTCGGTAAGTCCGTTGGTTGCCTCGGTTCGAAGATTGCGTATGAGTTCGGTAAAGCCGATCCAAACCATTGTGCGACCGACTTGTATAACGCATCTGGACGGACACTCTTCAAGAATCAACTTGTCGCTGAGGAGAAGGATGAATTCGATGTGTATCCCAAGGAGGTCGGAGAGCCTCCCGCAACGCAAGACGACGTTGCTCGGTTCGTAACCGCTATCAAGAAGGGGGATGTAGGCGATCTTGAAGCGTTATCGCTGCTCAAAGCTCACCCCGATCTCGCATCCATGTTCACAGCAGACTCAATGCCATTACTGTACTTTGTTGTCGAAGAATCGATTGAAACTGTTTTACCATCGAAGGAACGAAAAGCTGCGCAGAATCGTGCGAAGCTTGCGGCTCCGGCTCCGGGCGGCGGAGCCATGGATGGCGGCGGCATCCTTGATAGTGCGAAAACATGGGCATTCCGGGGTGCGATGGCAACGACAGCCGCTGCGAAGCTAACCCTGCTCTCGGAGCAGATAGGACCGGTTCTCGGTACCCTGACTGGACAGATTCCGAATGTTCTCACCGCGGTTCGAACTGGAACGAATGCGGTGGCTGCGGTGATCCCCGGTGTGGTTGGTGCCACAGGCGTCGCGGCTGTGGCGGTTGCACCTCTTGCATTGGAGCTGACAGCCCTCGCGGCGCTGTATGAGGCGGCTCGTCCGGTACCCACACCACCGTTCCTGAACGTAATCAAACGTCTTCTCGAACTGTCTAGTCACGATGTACGGTTGAAAGCATCCGAGCGCCTGATCAAGGTTAAGGTTAGTACGGGATGGCAGAAGGAACTCAAACCGTTGGTGGAGCTGTTCGTGGCAGATAAGAAGGTTCGTACCAAAGGTAAGCCGGATCAAATACAAACGCGGTTTATCGCAGCACTGGCTGAAGACAAGATGCATGGTGCAACCGCTCTGTTCAAACAGTCGACGTCGGAACTGGAAAGCACGTCCTTCGACGACGGCACACTACTCGTCCACATTGTGAAGGACATCATCAATCGCGTGAAGACCAAGAAGATTGCCCCGTCCAGGGGGTGGGTGAACCCGTTCAAGCGAGTAGACAGTCTGGACAAGCTGCGAGCGGAGGACGAGGCAGCAGCCGCAGCAGCAGCCGCGGCGCCTGCACCACCGGCGGCGGTGGAAGACGAGGAGGAGAAGCGCGCTGTGGCAAATGCGGAAAAGGCAAATGCATCCGATGCGCTCGCATCAGCCGAGAAGGCACTTGACGACGCGCAAAGGGAGAAGCCAGTGGATATAGTCAAACTTCGAGAACTCCTTCGCGCCAAGAAGGAAGCTGAGAAGAAGGTCGTGGAAGCCGACGCAGCTATGTCCGGTGGTCGTTTGTTTGGGACAACGTACGGGTTCGAAGAACTCCTTCACGAAGTCATCCCGTATTCGACATGGCAGTCGGTTCGTGACGCATTCAATTTGCTCGTACGGGAAGGGGATGAACAGTTAAAGCCGTACGTGGAAGAGTTTCTCAGTTTCCAGGTGGGGTTACGAGTCGCGTATACGACCGAACAGCAGAAGGCAGTCCTCCATATGTTCGATGAGGTCGACAAGGACGGTGTGTATGCAGAGGGTCCTTTCAAGGACATACTTGCGGCTCAGCGAAAGATCCCTAAGTTGAAAGGAGCGTTTCCTAAGGACGCAGCAATTGTTGCGGCAGCCGAAGCGGCGGCAGCCGAAGAGGCAGCGCGGGCGGCGGCGGCTTCGGCGGAAGCGCGGGCGGCGTGGCGGGCGGAGACGGCTAGAACTATTCGGACCGGGCTTGGAGAGGCGGTGAACAATGCGGCATTGGCATTGGCTCCCATTCGACGTAGGTTTAACCCACCCTCCGCAGAAGGATCTACGCATATGTCGATAACCGAAGCAGTAGCAGCTCGGGAAGCAGCGGCAGCGGCGGCTCCGGCGGCGGCAACCACGGCGACGATGACGGCGGAGGAGCGGGCGGCAGCGGCGGAAAAACTTGCGGACGATTCTGTCGCTGCGAAAGACGAATTACACCGCGCAGAAACCGCGAAAAGTTCGGATCTTAATTACATGCGAATTTTGCTCGCGGCTGCCAACCGACTCAAAGAAAGTGCGGATAAGATGAACGACGAAACCAACCCAGCTGTCGTCGAAGCGCGTACTGTAATAGCCGATTTAATGAGAGAAAGGTCTGACGTACTGAGCAGGTGGACGGCGGAGAAGGCAGCGGCGGAGGAGCGGGCGCGCGAGCCAGCACCAGAGCCAGCACCAGAGCCAGCACCAGAGCCAGCACCAGAGCCAGCAGCCGCGGAGCCAGAGGCGGATGCAGTGGTACCAGTAGATGAAGCCGCGCCCATCGACTCGTCTCGACCGCCGTCTCGTCCCGCATCTGCTACGCCAAGGGAACCCGCCTCACCTATTCCCGGCGCAGCCCCTTCCGAAGAGGAAAATGACATGTCAACGCTTGACGAGAAGATCGACGAATTAAAAGCGAAGCTTGCTGATAATAAAATTACTGTCGAATCAGGTACCGAACAGAATATCGCTACAACGTTCTGGGAAAGATTCAACGCATCACGCACCACATTCAATTCGAGGATGAATAAGTGGAACCCCAATTACGCGATCATTGATTGGAATAAATTCCGTCCAAGGAGGGACGAAGCAACGATTCGTCAACTTGCGCGCGGAGCGAATATCGTTGGGTGGGACACTTTGTCGCCGAAGAAACTATTGATCACCCTTCGAGGCATGAAGAAAGAGACAGCTGGCGCGGAAGATGTGTACGCCGCCGAACTTATACAGTTAGAAAAGGACATATTCGATGCGGAACAATTTGTTTTGGAACATCTAAAAAGTGTTCGAAGTGAGGAGATGAGTATACATCTCACCTTTCTCCTGAGGGCACAGCAAGCTCTAACGGCTGAGGTCCCACCCCCAGCAGCCCCGCGCGCAGGTGGTCGTCGCAGGACCCCTCGTCGGAGGCGCAACGGACGTTCGCGTACATCTACTTTCAGAAGACATCGCAAGCATTGATAAATGGCATCCGACGATCTTGTCATTGCGAAGACAGTCCAGACGGCTCCGATTCGTATCCTCGCCGAGGGGTTGAAGTCCATGCTCGTCGAGATGAGCCTTGTGTTCGATAAGGACGGGATTCGCATGATTGCAATGGACAATACACGCACTGTGTTAACACACATGCGCCTGCATGCGTCCAAGTTTGAGGAGTACCAGTACAACCACTCTGCACCCAAGCTGGACGTGGGTCTGAACACGGATCACTTCTATCGCATCGTCAAGACGGTGACGAACGATGACACGATCACGTTCTCGGTGTCGAAGTCGGAGTCGAATCACCTCTGTATCACGTTGGAGAACGGGGAGAAGAAGCGCCGTATCCGCAATAAGCTGAACCTGCTGGACCGCGATGAGTCGGACATCAACATGCCTGAGACGGAGTTCGCCACGCGCATCACCATGCCGTCCATGGATTTCCAGAAGATCTGTCGTGATATGACACTGTTGTCTGCGAAGACAGTGGACGTTAAAAATGTAGGCGGGACACTGACCTTCACGTGCAAGGGTCCTTTCGCATCTCAGACGGTCACGATGGGTGACTCGACGTCTGACATGGCAATTACCAAGTCCAAGCCGGATGAGATTGTCTCGGGTACGTTCTCGCTTCCTCACCTGGTCCTGTTCACCAAGTGCTCGAACCTGTCGAACAACTTGGAGATCCACATGAAGAACGACTGGTTTATCATGATCCGCTACGCGATTGCGAATCTGGGCGACATTAAGCTATGTCTCATGCCGTGTTCTTCGTAGAAAACGAAGAGTCTTCTGAGTATCCTGTACACACTACAATGGCATCCAAGTCGCCCCTTCGGTATCCGGGCGGCAAGACACGAGCGATCAAGGTGCTGAAACCATTCATCCCCGAAGGAAAGACGACACTCTTGTCGCCATTCCTTGGTGGAGGCAGCTTTGAGTTAGCGTTAGCCAATGAGGGCATGCAAGTCTACGGCAACGACCTGTTTCGCCCACTCTACATCTTCTGGAAGATATTGAAGGAGCGACCGTCTGAACTGCGCGACCGAGTTCAAGCCGCATGCCCGGTATCAAAGGAAGCCTTTGCGGAGTTGCGAACGAACATCCTGGTCATGACAGATGAACTGGAAACGGCTACAGCCTACTATCTCGTCAACCGCTGTTCGTTCAGTGGCGCAACCTTCTGTGGTGGATTCTCACAGCAGTCGGCTGATGGACGTATGAACCAAGCTGCGATTGATCGGTTGATGACAGTGTCCTTGGCAAACGTACATCTGTCGAACGACGACTGTACAGATTTCTTGCGAGCCCATCCCCAGACGGACAGCACTGTGGTGTACGCAGACCCACCGTATTACATCCCGACCTACGTCTACGGCAAGGACGGAGATATGCACGAGGGATTTGACCATGTAGGGTTCGCGGCTGAACTGAAAAAGAGGACGGACTGGGTGCTGTCGTATAATGACTGCCCCTTTGTCCGCGAGTTGTATGCAGACTGTCGCATTGAGTCTGTGCGTTGGTCGTATGGGATGAGTATTAAGCCATCCTCTGAAGTGGTGATTCTGCCTCGGTGAACCCGGGTGGGAGGGGTCCATTGAAGGAGTACGGGGACGTTGGCAGGTATGAAGGCGGAAACACCAGCGCGGTAGTGTAATCCGTAGGCTTGCCCTTTTTCATGTGCTTGGTGACGCGCGTGCGCAGGAAGATGCCCTCGGCGGCAAAGAGGGGAACGCCAAGGTTCAGAACGTCCTCGCCCGTGTGGTAGACCCCCCTGCCCTCCAAGGAGATGTAGTGGGCGCCCTTGGCTCGGTAGTAGTTCGCAACCGAATCCCGAGGCACCGGCTTTCGGTCGTCCGGACAAATCTGGGTGAGCGGCGGAACCACACCGTCCCAAGGCTTGTAGTCGCCCATCAGGTCGCGGAGGAGCGGCTTCGAGTCTGGAATTACCAGTTGCCCATCGATGGCGCGGAGCGTGCAGCCGCCACCCTCGAACTTTCCGCGCGTACCGACCTCGAACCCAACGGTTATCCCGTTAATGACCGTTGGCACGTCGACACCGTGCCCGCCACCCGCCGATGCGCCGACTTGAAGTTGCTGTCCTTTGTAGTGAAGAGAGCGAAGACGAAGAGAGAGCGTCTCTTCTGCGCGCTTGCCGTTGTGCAGAGACTGCCCGCCACGCGAAACGCGGGGGGCGAAGAAGGAGGAAGCGAGCATTTGTAGCATTGGGGCTCTGGTCTGAAAGTTAGTTAGCCGCGGTCCGTTTTCAGAAACCAGTGGAAAAGATAATGGATCAAGAGACAGCTACCTTGTTCCTGGTGCTGTCGACAACGATCCTGCATGCGTACATTGTGTACGCATCCTACTGGTGGTTGGTGGAGTGTTCGTGACTCCTTCGGCGCCCTTAGGTGACTCCTTCGGAGCCACACTACTTCGGTCTCAGGTTGTGTGCCTTGTAGGCAATGTCGTCGCCCAGCTTCATCTTCAAACTGGGACTGAATAACTTGCGGTCGGACACGGTGGTCGTTGAGTTCCAAATCTTGATGATGTGAAACTGACCCTTGGGCGAGACCGTAACGCCTGCGATGGTCTCATTGTGCTGCTTGAGGAAAGAGTTCGCTAAGCAATGGACCATACAATCGATGAAGGCTATGTGCGTATCCGACGCATCGACCTTCTTCGACCAGGCGCCGCCCTTGTCATTCTCGGGTGCGTCCCACAGCGGGCGTATGCCGTCCTTCATGAAGAAGAACATGCCCGACTCCCAGACGTCCTTCGGGATGCCGTCGATGAGACTCCAAAACTCCTCGACGGTTGTGACATCATAGATGCGGATGTAGGAGGCGAGACTGTAGTCATTGTTCGCAGGGTCGTGATACCAGAGAGTCCACTTCATTCTGGCGACTCTACTCCTTACTGAGGACGAGGTAATCCGTTTTCCAGAACGCAAAAGGAATGTGGCGTACTTATTGTGGTAGTGGTAAAGTAACAAAAGATGCCGAAGCACACCTGCACTCACTGCCCAACCATATTCACCAGCAAGAAGGCACTGAATGCTCATCTGAAGGAGATTGTCGACGCAGACGTACTCGCAAAGAAGACGACGGCTGTCGAGTCAGCTGGCGGACGCCTTGCGATTAGCCTCTTCTCAGGTGCGGGCGGCGACACGGTGGGTATGGAGCAAGCTGGTTTGAAGGTCGTTGCCTTCTCGGAGAACAATGCCGCATGTGTTCGCACACACAAGGCAGCCTTCCCCGACAGCGTATGGCTTGGCGAGTCCGTTAAGGGCGACATCTCCAAGATTCCTGATTCGGAGTTTGAGCCCTATGCGAACAAGGTAGCTGTGGTCTTCGCAGGGTTCCCTTGTCAGGGGTTCTCCAACGCCGGTAAGAAGAATGTCAATGACCCGAGGAACCGCATGTTCCAACAGTTTCTACGCGTAGTCCGTATTGTCCAACCGGAGTGGATCTTTGGAGAGAATGTGGCCGGTCTGCTCACCAAGAAGACAGACGATGGGGAGAATAGCGTTATCGACGCAATCAAGGAGTGCTTCGCGGAGATCGGGTATCCGATTCACTACAAGGTCTACGATATGACTACGGTCGGTGTTCCACAGGCTCGTAAGCGTATCGCAATCATCGGCAACCGCCTGGGTATTCCAGTGGAGATGCCGACGTTTGATGAGCCAAAGGTTGGGTTACGACACATTGCGGAGGCGACTATGGAGGGTGCGATGGAGACCACGTTGGAGTTGCCACCTGAGTGCTGTGTCTCCGTGCCCGAGGATGCCGAGCCCACTGGGACTCCGCATCCGTTCATGGTATTGAAGCACACTGAGAACCTCATCTCCTTCCGTAAGCGTGATTCCCCCATTCATAGCGAAGTACTCGATCTTCGCAACCCTTGTAAGACGCTGATTTGTGCCTACACGTTTCAACCCCGCTTGTACGTGGGACTGGCCAAGCCCAGTGGGAAAAGGTATATTCGGTGCCTGACTGTACGCGAGGCAGCACAGGTTCAGGGCTTTCCGGCCGACCACCCGTTTCAGGGGTCGCACGACGACCAGATCAAGCAGGTGGGGAATGCGGTGCCGGCACGGTGGGTCACGCGGATGATTCAGACTCTACTTGAGGTCTAGACGAAGATTGCTGAACCCTGCACCCTTCCCCCAACGCAGAATTCCTCCGAAGTCAACACCGTCCTCACCATGGAACTCCATAGTGATATCCTTGTCCCTGCTCTTTTTGATATCCACCTTAGTGATCAGTTTGGCCGTGAACTTCGGATACCATATCGCATTGAAACGCCCCTCGAGGTCACCAAAGATGGCAAGCCAGTAGTCCTTTTGCTGTAAAACATCGTTTGCAATCGAATTGACGTCCTCGATGAGTTCTTTCTCGTCCTGTTCAGTAATCTCGAACGCCTCATTGAACTTCTCCCGCTTGGACAGCAGGCTTGATCTCGGACCGTCGCGACTACGAACTGCTGCCTTCAACTCTTTCCCAAATGGCGTCTTTGGTTCACCTTGGACCTTACAGTCCTTTGCGAACCAGTCTTCGAAGGTAGGTGTTGCAGAGGACAGAGTAAACTCGGTCTTGAGTACTTCGGACTTGATGTACATATCGTACCACGCCTTCGCGTACTTCTTCGCGAGTCGGTACTTTTCAGCTCCTCCGTTTAAGAACTGTACGCCGCCAGACCAAGGTTTCTCGTTTGGACCAGGAACCCTGTAGGTCGCACTACCCTTGTGCTCTACAGTCTTCCACTCGCTATCGACCTCGATCTCCAAGTCGTAGTGTACCTTCCTGTTTGCACCCGTCCGATTTCGTGCAGCCGTAATCTCCTTGCCAAACTTTTCCTTGAACGCTTGCTTGATTTGGAGCCCAGCCGGTGTCCCATCGTTGATGCCGTTGATGATCGCGGCGATGTCTTTGATCTCATTCTTTCCGGCCTCGCTGCGTTTACGTGTAGATGGCTCCTTGGCGGCGAGTGTAGCAGCACGCTTAGTGGCCGCAGCGGCAGCCTTGTTGGGATCCATGGGACCTCTCTTCCCAGCACCTCCCCTTCCCGTTTTCCGCATATTCCTACGCGTTCTCATTACAACTAGTAGACACTCTGTTTTCAGTATACGCACCATCCGGTCCCTCACGCCACGAATCCGGCGGAATGGTTGCGTTAGGACGGACATCATCGGCTGCGTAAAAGTCCCACACTTCCGGCGAAACGGACATCACCTGACCCAGAAGCGGACCCACGAACGTGTAGTACCCAAACTCCGTCACCCCGAGGAACTCGCGGGGTCCATACTCATGACCCTTCGTCTTGTGAACCGTATAATACCTCTGTCCAACGGTAAGCTCCATTTACTGGGGTATGCTCAGAACGTGAAAACGAAATCCCGTGATTCGACAAGGAGAGAGGGCGCTGAAATGGATGTCTCATCAATCTACGCCCTCCGCCCTTCTATCAAGCAGCCTCTTCCCGACAGCGTTGTGGAGATCTTCTCCAAGCTACGTACCTCCTTCCGTCCCGTCTTCCGCCGTCCAGTTCGTCGCGAGCCTCCCATCGAAGCCGCAAACTGGCGCCAGAATGTCCTCGTCGAGACCCTGCGCAAGGTCCGCGAGAAGGACGACGCAGACTACGACGAGATTAACGCAGCGATCAACAAGCTGTCCAAGCCGACCTACGCTAAGCTCACAGACTTAATCAAGTCTAAGATTGCAGCCCGTGACGCGATGTTCCGACTGCGGGTCACAACCCTTCTGTTCGACCGGGGTATCCGTCAGAACTTCTACGCAAGCATGCTGGCGGATCTGTACTTGGACATTGTCAAGTCCGAGGAGGATGCGCGCGCTGACCTCACGACTCAGGTGGCAATGTTCGATTCGTTGTACGATACGTCAGCGGTCACGATTGTACCCTCCTCCACAGACTCTGGGTTCGACGCGGCTCTGATTGCATGGACCAAGCAGAAGGAGACCAAGCGAGGATTCGCAGTGTATACAGCTGAACTGTATTCCCGAGGACTCATTCCCGAGGAGACAATGGCTGCTTTCGTGTCGACGATTGTCGATGACCTCCGCGAGACAATCGTGCAGGCAAAGACGCCACCCACCGAGGAACACGTGGACCATCTCGTCCGATTCCTAGCCGCAGTCGCGCCCAAAGTCAAGGAGGTCAAGCCGATGGTCGCTGATATACTCGCGCTGCCTCGCCCATCTACACCGTCTCTGTGCATGAAGAGTAGGTTCAAGTTGGAGGACGTCGCAAAGGCACGTTAAAAAGAACGCAAAGACATCCTCGACTCAACACAAATGGCGTGCCCCTCTGCAACAGTCATGGCTCACGTTGCGAAACTCGCGATCGAACAGGATCGCCCTATTTATTTAGATTACTATGGTGACTCGCTCGCCAAGCAGTGCTGTATCGGCGTGACGAACGACAGCAAGTGCCTTGTCAAGTCGGACACGGAGTACACGTCGCCGATCGAGTCCATCATGCGCCTGAAGGAGGAGAAGACGTACATCATCATGACGGAGAACAGTATCTACGTAGTGTCAGCCGAAATCCCCGTGAAGCGCATCGTTCAGCCGTCTACGGAGACTCCCAGCTCTTAAAGACAATGACATCATTCCCACCCCCCCATCGCATTCTTTTTGAACCTCTGAATGACAGAAGTGCTCGTGATGTGTGGTGTGCATACGTAGCCGAAAACAAACACCGATGTGACTTTGAGGAGGTAGACGCAGCCGTCGTGAATTCAATCGACGACTTTGCGCCGTGGGTCAGTCAATGGATGTCCTTCGCACCCTCCGCAGCTCATATTCGCATTCGTGTTCTCATTGTATGGCATGCCCATTTTTTGACCTCTGCGTGTCAACAGATGCTCCGCCGGTCCCTTGAACAGCGGTCCTTTCGGTGTCGCATCTGGTTTCACATCGAGGAACCATTGCTTCAACCGGCTATTGTGTCGCGATGTATCGTGACAGTCTTACCCACCTACCGTCACGTACCTGAGATTCGCGGTGAGATTTCCAGCGATGTCTGGACAGATCCCCATGCGTGTGAAAAAGGAATGGTAAACAACACAGAAGAGACAGTGTCATGAGAGTGTTTACAGACGGTTCATGCCCTAGCAACGGACGCAAGGACGCCAAGGCGGGGTTCGCAGCCTGGTTTCCCGACCACCGAGAGTGGTCTGAGTCGCATCGTATCCCGGATGACCAACCACAAACCAACCAACGGGCTGAGCTGTCTGCAATCCACCTCGCAGTGTCCATCCTCACACGCCGCGGCGCATTCGATGAGGACCTCGTCATCTACACGGATTCAGATTACTCGATCAAGTGCTTGACCGAGTGGATGCCGGGTTGGATTGCGCGTGGGTGGCGAACAGCCATGGGAAAGCCGGTTCTCCACCGAGACTTGATTGAGTCGATTGCCGAGTTACTGAGTAAGTTTAAGCACCGGTTCCAGCACGTTCGAGCCCACACGGGAGGCGAAGACGAGTTGTCCAAACAGAATGACGTCGTGGATCGCATGGCTCGCGAAGTGGTCGAAGGACGTGTCATCGAACTCCCGGTTCCGAAGCCCGTGGATGAGCTGTTCCCCAACTGCCCACTCGCTGTGCTAGGTCCGCCCGTACAGGCTCCCGTCTTGGCTGCGTGGATCCGTGAGAACTTGTCCTCCTTGGACCCGGAGATCGTGAACAAACATCTATTGAAAGCCTTTGGAGAGATGTGTACGACTCGTAATGTAACGGTCTCAACTCGGCGAGGTGTGCTTCGGGCTGAGCTAACTACGCCACATATTGAGAAGGTTTACGAACATCCTCCGGCATAAGAGTATGCCGGATATCGTTGCATTCCACTTCTGGTCACCTACGTGCGCCCCGTGCGCCGCGATCAAGCCGACAATTGCGGACTTGGTCGAGGAGTTTGACGACGTTCATTTCAACGCTGTGAATACTCACGATGACGCTCAGGGCATCGCGGAGAAGCTCAATGTGCGGACTGTGCCTACGATGGTTGTTCTGTACAATGGTGTCGAGGTGGGTCGTCACTCAGGAACGACTGTCATCCTGTACTATACGCTCCTTCGCAAAGCCCGCTCTATGCGGGGCACGTAGCTTTTTGTGCTGGATTTCCAGACCCCTGCGCAGCTCCGCCGGTTCCCAGGTTTCCCGGACCCCCATTCCGACCGCCGCCTCCACCGGGTCCGCCGCCACCGGATCCGTTCAGCACAGACGAGGGTAAATACCTAGGTCCCCATGTGGCAATGATTGTGTACATGCCACCCCCCACGATGAGACCGTAGATTCCAGCGAACAGTGCAGCGGAACCTGTCTTACCACCCAGACATCCCGAGATTGCCATGAGCTGACCTCCAAACAAAGCCGCCGCGGCGGCTATTGCACCCGCTGCATCCAGTACACTCCGGTTGAATGCGAGGTCAAAGATGTAGTAGGACAGGATACTTGTTGTTACCGTCAGTGTCTGAGGAACCGTACCCGCAGTTCCGTCGCCCACTAAGCTGCATCCCAAGTACTCGCCTCCCGATTGTACCGCTGTTGCTGCGAGAGGCGCAACCGGAGTCGGGCTTGTCTTTTTCATCAAAAGTCCGGGAACCGACATGAGACCCGTCGCAACCTTGTCGAGGAAGGGCGCAACCACCGTGGCAGCTACACCTGTCATTGTACCCGTCCAGTACACGCCCTCATAGGTGAACGCATCGGCTAGAAGTCCGAACAACATGAGGAAATGCGGAACGAAACGCAACAGCATCATGAGTGCAGACGGTCCCGTACCCATGCCCGAGCCAGGGTTCATTATGAAGATCGAAGCTACAACGCCTACGATTGCACTGCTAGCGGCTAGGATTAATCCCTGCCACCAGTTGAGCATACCGCGCTGTTTGACGGACATCAAGGCTTGTTCTTGTTGCTGTATCCAGGTACTCGCCATCTTGTTCTCTCTCTCAGACTTGTTTTGTTCACAGTAGAACAATGGGTGGTGGCGGTAGCAAGCAATGCCAGTTACAAGACCACATTGATCCAAAGCCAATCACTGATGTGTCGGCTGGACTTACCGTGGCTGGTTCGCAAGGATGCGGGGATTGTCAGCTTACATTCCCGCCAGGAAACACGTCGTCGACCGTATCTCTCACTCGAACCGACTCTGCGCTCATTATCAATCCATCCATTCCATTGAACGCAACGTTCAACCACATCTCCGCTGCATTCACCCTTGTCAAGGTCTATTACCCATCACCTCTTCGCGTTGAAGGTATTCAGGCGGATGCGGTGGTTCAGTTTGAGAGCGATGACCTCACCATCTTCGTTCCTCTGAGAAGTACGGAGGGTGCATCGGGTTCATCTGCACTGTTCCTCAGCGCCATTGCAGGATCGCTTGACCCTACAACAGCGGACGGATTGGGTATCAAGAAAACGTTAACAGACGAGGAAAAGAAGAACAATGCGATCAATCAACTGGCTGCGTACGTGGGAAAGGGGGGTGCACAGACGGACGAATCCTACGCAACAATCTCAGTCAACACTGGACAACACTGGTCAATCGCTGACCTGGTTTCGGCTAGCGACCCGTACTTCACGTGGGTAGATAGCGAATTGATACAGTACCCGCGTTCTCAGACGCAATGCGACCGGTACATTGGATGGAAGTCAATGCCGGGTCGGCAGACAATTTTCTTTCAGGAGCCCGTTCAAGTCATGTCCGCAGACCTCACAAAGTTGACTGCGATGCGCCTCACCCCTACTGTACCCAGGGACATCATAAAGTCCATCAGCAACCCACTGTACAATGCAGCCACACCTAACTGTCCCGCTCCCCTCCCCGCTCTCAAACCACCGTCCTTCAAATTCAGCGGACCCATACTTGATTACCTCATGTACTTTGCCATCGTATTGATTGCCTTCTTCGGTGTCTCCGCAGCGCTCGTTCTCGCAAACCAGCCGAATAGTATCTTCATTGTGATCGGCAACAACCTAGCACGAGGGTTCGCATGGAAATCATAAAATGAATCTACGCGCCAGCATTCTCTCCATAGCAAGATGGTTATCGCACTCTTCATCGCTTCATCCGGTACGTTAACCGAAGTTACCCTTCCTTCAAAGACATCCGACGTTCTCGAGTGGCTTCGCAAGAAGACGAAGCAGCCTCTCATGCAGTTCCAGGGTAAGATGGTTCATGATGAGGATGTCTTCGCAGTCTTCGGAATCCCATGCGAAGAGGACGAGGAGTCTGTGAATCAACATATGCTGCCTCCACCGTTTAACGACGATCTCTTCGCAGGGACACTTGTCGTTATGCGGTCGACCAATACCAACGCCGACGACTACGACGCACATGCGCATACGTACAAGGACCTTCGCTCATCGGAGTACGATGAGTTCTACCACAGTTCAACGTTTCAGGACGACGACGAGGAAGAGGAGAAGGACGTAGAGGAAGAGGAGGGAGGTGCAGTTGTCGAGGAGGAGGATGACGACGTTCCCGAGGTTGACCGGGAGCTTCAACCCGTTCATACAGTCCACGCATCCAACGTCTTTGTCGACCACCCTCTGCGTACACTGGTACGTGACCGGTTTGACTCGAATGAGGTTGAGACTGCGATTCTCACCAAGTGTGTGAAGGATTCGCAAGACTGGTTCATCGATCAGTCCTGGGACAATCCGGTGTTTCTGAATCTGTACCGCAATCGAGCCATTGACCTCTACCGCTATCGCCAGCTGATGCCGACGATGTCCACGGAGGCGTTCGTAAACTCAACCCCCATGATCCAGAATCCAGAGCGCTGGGCGGAGATTGCGGAGAGTATCTCGCAGAAGGATACGGCTACACACTCAAAGAAGCAGACTGCGAGTATCAATATGCACTGCCGCCGGTGTAAGAAGAAGACCCGGTGCGATTACTACCAGATGCAGACGAGGTCAGCGGACGAACCAATGACCACCTTCGTCACGTGTCTTGACTGCGACTTACGCTGGAAGTTCTAAGAGTAGAACAAATGGCAGAGGAGATCAAGGACACCCTTCGTCAGTGGATCGCAGTTGACGACGAGATTCGTACCCTTCAAGCCCAGGTCAAGACGCTCCGTGAGCGCAAAAATACACTCGGCGAAACCGTGATTGCCTTCATGAAGGACAATGAGCTAGGCAATTTTGTACTTGACGGACCGCATGGGACCATCGCTCGAACGGAGCGGACGACTCGCCCCGCATTGAAGCGCTCGACTCTGCGCCAGCAGCTGTTTTTACAGTTCGCAGACCAGCCGGAGCGAGTTGCGGAGGCTCTGCGAGCCATCGAGGGAATTCAGGAGGGCGACGACATGTCCGTTGGCGGGACGAAGAGGGACGTACTGTCCCGTCGTTTGCCTCGCAGTCAGAACATCTCGCTCAACTGAAAAGGGATCATGGATTGGTCTTGGACAATCGTAGCGGCGGTGATGATCGCGTATGTCCACGTATTTAACACATTGGCTGAACAGCAGCTGGACGGGCGGTTGGTTACAGATGGCTGGGTACCATGGACGTCCGCTGTGCGTGCGTGATGCGAACGCGGCGAACCTTTGCCTTCGGCGGGGTGTGTGCGGCGCAGAGGGCGTAGAAGGACTCGATACACTCCGCTGATGTGTTGCCCTTGATGATGTTGTTGGTGGAGAGGTGGATGAAGCACCAGCGGTGGATTTCGTCGTCGCCCGGCTTGGCGAGGCGGATCACCGCCTGTTGGCAGTAGGGGCAGAACATTCTTGTCGAGGGGCTTTCCTCCATTGTGTGAGAAAGCAGATTCCGTTTTCAGACATCGAACCTCCGCTTGAAGTCAGCCACACTTGCGGACAGTGTAGGCTTGTTCCACAGAATCCAACGGCTCAATGCGCCAGGTGTATCCGGCTTAGACCAGTGTTCGCCTTTCCCAGTATGACGCTTCAGGTACCGCGCGCGTCGCGTCGTGTCCTTGTGTTTCGTGAAATCCGACATACCGCGAGCTCCAAACGGAACTGTCTTTGACTTCCCATTCGGGAGTTCAAAAATAGCATCCCACTTCTTCGCCTTGTTGTGAGACCTTCGTAGTGTGCGAAGCTTCATTGTGTGTTAGAGAGACTTTACAGCGCGTCCACCCAAGCTTCCCATTGGTCTTCGGGCACATTCAGCTCGCGGAAGACAAACAGAGCTTCTGCGACCTTGTACAGCGTGGGTGTGTCCGCGGCGGCGATCACGGACATCTTGTTTTGTAGCTGTTCAGCCGGACTCAGCTTCGGGGCAAAGGCGGAGTCGAACCCGCACAGCACATTGGTGAGCCGGCTAATGTGCCCGTCACAGCACATACCCAGCGAATCCACCATCTCCTGCCAGAGGCGGATCTCCAACTCCTTGCGCTCCGAGGACTCCTTGATTCGCGCCCAGAGTCCGTCGAGTGTTCGCTTGTACAGATAGTCCCCCTCCGTGCGGCACGTAGACGTGCGGTACCAGCGCTTGACATCGCGGTCAACGTCGCCAATCTGCTCAAGCGAAGTCGTGATTCGATCGAGGACAATGTGCTCCATGAAGGACATGTGCGTCTCCTTCACCGTATTCTGGCTGGACGGAACGTCCGTGTTCAGCAGAAGGTCCAGTGATGTATTCGTCTGTTGCGTGACGTACCGCGTGTGGACATTCTGACCGTCGCGCACAAAGCCCTCGAGCTCCGTACGCGGCGGCGGACGGTTTGGCTCGTTAATCGCGATTTGTCCGGCTGCGTTCATCATCGCGTGTTCCCCCATGTGAAGGTTCCACAGCTCAGGAATCATCAACTCGCGAGCCAGGTTGATTTCGAGATGCCGCACGAAGTTGTCGTCGATGAACGGATCCCCGACCCGCCCTCGCCAGCCTTCGACAACGGCTGTCCAGGCGTCGTGGTTATCTGCGACCATGACCATTCCGGGGATGTACATGTCGTGCCAGATAGCGACTCGCTGGCGGCGGACGAAGCCTGTGACGTGGCGAACACACCGGTTGTGTTCCGTGGAGGCTCGCGTGCATCCGGGGTGAAAGCACCGCCGCTCGATGGGCAGGTCGGGGCGCGGGCGCAGAGCCTCGTGCACGCGGCAGTGTTCGAGGTTGCGGAGAGCGGGACGCGCGCACTCGCGGCACGTCGGGCGTGGTGGGCGCACTTCCTCCTCTCGGAGGTTGGCGAAGAGGCGTACGTTGTTGGCGCGGCGGTGGAGGGTGCAGAGGTTGGTCGTTTCGACGCCCTGCATCCACCCCAAACGCGAACACTGGCGTCCGTTGAGGGTGGCGGCGGCACACTGGATGGCGTTAGGCTGAGGCATGGTAACTGTATTGTTGAAGTCGCGGCTTTCCTTTTCTGGGGACTATGACGGAATCCGTTTTCTGAAAACGGACAAGAGTCTGGACATAAGATAAGGATGCGAGATGTCGAACTGTTCATACGTCAACTGCAAGTGCACTCTTCCGAACGGCTTCTCGAAGGGAGGTAATCGCATCTGCCTCGTCTACGGTCCTGCTACGTGGGGTACCGTTGTCCGACTCCTGCGCCCTGTGTCCCCACCTTCGCCTCAGTTCTGTTCGTTTTGTTGTAGTCGCCTAACGGGTACTACCCATGATTGTGAGTTTGACCGCGTTGTCAAGGCGAACGCCTCAGCACATTTCTGAAAACGAATTGTCTGCTTTCAAGATATCTCTCTAAGCCCCCCAAGCTCTTCTCTCTTCTCTCTCATCTTCTGAAAT